>ENA-OPBO01000124-OPBO01000124.1-human-gut-metagenome-genome-assembly--contig:-NODE-124-length-66072-cov-4.347713_pt1 | contig 66072 bp, 52 predicted proteins | sample MGYA00241071_ERZ501458 | MGnify/ENA primary metagenome ERZ501458 (study PRJEB25962, sample SAMEA2042509) | human gut metagenome | biome: human gut; feature: human-associated habitat; material: faeces... | reverse complement strand
GGCGATGTTGGGCTGGCCCATGAACTTGGCCAGGGTCCGGGCCTCCTCCTGGAACCGTTCGGCACCGTAGGTGAAGGCCTCCGTCTTGCTCTCTGCCAGGACGGAGACGGTGGTTCCGTCTACCCGGGTGGCCAGCTCTCCGGGCATGAACTCCTTGATGGCAACTTTTGCGTCCAGTTGGGTGTCCAGGGCGAGATAGGTGATGCCGAAGCCTCCCTGCCCCAAGACCCGGCCCACAATGTAGCGGCTATTGAGCACTGTGCCGGCCCGGAGCGCTGTGGGGTATTTCTGCTGATTTTCCAGAAGATCGAACCCGCAGCAGGGACAGGGGCCATCCCCTTCGGGACGCTCCTGGAAACAGTTGTAGCAAAGGTGCTTGTTGAATCCTTCCATGCAAAAACCTCACTTTACAATGGATCGCGGCCGTGTGTTTTTTGCGGAAAACACGGGAAACAATTTGCCTGCCGCGGCAGGCGGATATGAGGCGGCAGAGAAAAGGCGGGGCGGGATTGCTCCCGTCCTGCCTCGAATGCAGGGATTACAAACCCAGCAGCTGCTTTTTCAAGGCGTTGAATTCTTCCTGGGTGATGGCACCGCAGTCCAGCAGGTCTTTGTACTTTTTCAGTTCATCTGCTGCGTCAAAGCCCGGCGTCTGCTGCCGGGGCGCGGAATACTGAGGTGCAGCGTACTGCGGTGCAGTATAGGCCTGGGCGCCATTGGCGCTGGTCTCCAGGGCATTGATCTTGTCCTGCATCAGAATCGGGGGAATGATGCCCACAAAAATAGCCAGGATCAGGCACAGTGTGGCAAGATCGGAGGGGATTCCTTTCCGTGCGGCCAGCTTGTCGAGCCGCTGGGCACTCTTATAGACCCAGTAAATGCTGTAAAAGGGTACGAACATGCACAAAAGCAGCTTGGTGGTGGGGTTGCGGGGCGGCTTATCCTCCACTTGGTTGAGATAGCGGGTGGTGCGGTAGATCCAGACGAGATACCAGATGCCGAAGGTGAACAGCAGCAGCAGGACATGAGCGACGATGCTGAAATAAGCGCTGCCGGCAGGGGCCGGGTTCTGAGGGGCGTATCCGCCGGCGGGATCGGAGGCAGCGGAGGAATTTTCTGCGGGAGCGGCGCCATAACTGGCGGCAGCACCGGCAGCGCCGAATCCGCCTGCGGGTTTTGCGGAGCCAGACTGCGTTCTCGGGAAGAGCCCGCCGTCAGAGTCAACGGTCCAGGCGGCAGTGCACAGCAGCACTACGGCGGCCAGCGCGTAGGCAATGGTATTGCCGAAAAGCTGCTGGATGAAAAAGCCGAAGCCGGAGCCGCCGAAGAACAGTTCCCACACCAGGGCAAAGAACTGAATCACGATGCAGACCGCCAGGCAGGCGGCGGGGACAAACCAGAACCTTTTCGCCGTCTCCCGCAGTGTGGGCAGGGCCTGGGTCAAAAGTGCCACCAGCAGCATCACCATCAGAATGAAGGCGGCAGACTGCAGCAGGTAGATCAGACGGTAGGAAAAGGTCACATAGGGGGCGATCAGACAGCGAAGCGCGTTGAGGGCGATCACACCAAAGCCGACGGAGAGCAGGATACTCTGCTTTTTCATCAGCAGCATTGCCGCAAGGAAGGCATAGGCTGCCAGAACCAAAATGCCCCAGACGATCACGGAGACGGGGAAATACTCCATGTACGACAGGTAGTGACTGTAATCTACAACGGATTTCAAAGAGAGAAGCGCGGTGATGGCGGCGGCGATCCCGCCGATGAGACTGCTGGAGAGCGAAGTCGTTTTCGGTTGCATGTCTTGTGTTGTCTTCTGCACGTCCTATCTGGCACAGGACGGAGGAGACACTCCCTTCCTTCTGTTTTTTGTTTTCAGAGAATCGATACCACACACATAAACAGAGTAAACTGCCCGTTCCGGGGTCAAAGCAGGGTCTTTTCGTTTTCAGAGAAGAGTTTGTCGTTGATCTCGTTTAGTTCCGTGCCGTGGAGGATGCCGTGGCTGATGATGGCGTCCCGCTTGATCCGGGGATAAAGCTGGGCATAGGAGGCTTGCTGGAGCAGCCGCTGGGTCTCCTCCAGGGAGCACCCCAGTCCGATACAAAGGCACAGCAGCCGGTCCCGGGAGGGATTCCGCCGGCCGGAAAACACCTGATGAAGGTAGATCTCACTCATGCCGGCTTTCCGCGCAAGGGCAGCTTTCGTCAGCGTTTTCTTCTCGTAAAGCTGGGAAAGAAGCTCTGCAACGTTCGTGTTGGCAAAGAAAGATTGATTTTCCCGGATGTATTGATCAATACTCGCCTCGCTCATCAGCTCCTGGCTCAGGTCGCTGGTTGATTTGTCTTTCACGTGGTTACGCCCCTTTACTTCTATGTCAAAATCACCTATACTAAATTTACAACGCTTTCCAAAATGATACAATATGCACACTGCATAGTACTTTTGTGCGGTAAGGAGGGGATTCCCATTTACGACTGGCTGCTGCATGTTTTACAGGAAGAGTATGAGCAGATCCGGGTAATGAAGGAGAGTTCCCGGGGCAGCGTACGCCTGATCCAGCATAAGGCCACAGGACAGAAATTTATTCTGCACGACTTTGCCGGAAATGCGGAAGTTTACCGGAAACTTCTGGACTATACCTGCCCATATCTGCCCACCGTATACGAGGTGGCACAAAAAGACGGGAAAAACCTGGTGCTGGAGGAATTTATTCAGGGGGATACCCTGGGATTTCTGCTGCAGGATACGCTCTTTTCCACGGAAGAGACCCGCAAGATTGCCATACAGGTGTGTCGGGCACTGTGGGTGCTCCACTCCATCGGCGCTGTTCATCGGGATGTGAAGCCGGAGAATATCATCCTGCGGGGATCGGAGGCGGTCCTCATCGATTTTGATGCCGCCCGGTTCCACAAGCCGGAACACGAGAGCGACACCCAGATTCTGGGGACTACCGGCTTTGCTGCCCCGGAGCAGTATGGGTTGTCTCAATCGGATATCCGCACGGACATCTACGCCATGGGCATCCTCATCAATGTGATGCTCACCGGGGAACATCCCTCCAAAAAGCTGGCGGAGGGGAAAATGGGCCGCATCGTGGACCGCTGTACCCATGTCAATCCCCAGCGGCGGTATAAAAATGTGCTGCGGCTGATGGAGGCGCTGTGAGATGAGCGGGAAGCAGAGTGTTTGTCCGCACTGCGGGGCCTGTTTGCCGGCGGAGGCATCGTTTTGCCCGCACTGCGCCCGAATGATCCGCGCCCGCCAGACGGTGGACATTCCCTCTCACCTGTGGCGGAAGGCCCTGAAATGGGTGGCCGGAGCCGTGATCCTGACCGCTTTGGGCGTGGGGCTGTATCTGGGCTTTACGCCCAGTACCTACGACGCTTACGGAGAGGTGACCTACACTGACGCCGACGGCACATACCAGCTGCTGCTCACCTTCCAGAATGAGCGATTCACCCCTCAGCCGGAGATCACGGAACAGGCGGAACTGGACGGGGAGTACCGGATGCCCTCCCGGCTCTTTATCAATCATGTGGGCACCGGTGCCAATGCGGGGATGATGTTCATGCAGAAGGTGGATACGGTCTGCGCTGAGATCTGTCAGCCGGAGGAGAGCGCCTCGCCCATGGTCTGCTCTCAGCCGGAATACCGGGACTTTTCGCCGGAGGCCGCCAGGGTGTCCCTGGTGGATTATACCGGCCGCAGCGACCCGGCGGAGCTGGTGTGGACCCTCAAGATGGAAAATGGGGATACCATCCGGCTGCGCCAGAAGATCAGGGTGGAGCAGATCAAGACTTATGACTATTATCCGGAGGACTGTGCCATGGGCACTGCCGAAGACCTTCAGACCCTGGTGGACCGGATCACGCAGGAGGTTCCTCTGCCGGCGGTGGTGAATCTGCACCTGCCTGCCGTGACCTATGCCGGCGGGCTCACCATCAAGGGCCGCCCGGTCAACCTTTATGGCTCTGCGGATGCCGAGGGAAACCGGACCACCTTTACCGATACCGTCCGGGTGGCCCCGCAGGACGGCCCTATTTCCTACTTCTACGATCTGAATTTCACAGGAGACGGCGCCGGGGTAGGCGTTTCTGCCTCTGCACGGTTCTGGGCGGAGGACTGTACCTTCACCAACTGGAAAACCGGCGTTTTGGGTTATGGAGATGTGTGGGTCAACGTCATCGGCTGCCAGTTTGCGGACAACGGCACCGGGTTCCACTTCAACAGCAGCGGAATCTATGTGACGCACACCATGTTCAATGACAATATCTTTCTTGACAATGATACCGCCGTGCTGCTGGAGGCAGTTCCCTCCGACGAGCCTCTGAACTTCCAGGGCTGCCGGTTCACCGGAAACGGCGTAGACATCGACAACCGCTGCGGCCAGCCGATGGAGATTTCCCAGGCCATCTTTGAGTAGGTTGCGGCTGAAAGGAGTGACCATATGGAACGAATCTGCCCTCACTGCGGCGCACCGCTGCCGGATGAGGCCGCCTTTTGCCCCCATTGCGCACGGAATGTCCGTGAGCGGAAAACGGCAGACATCCCCACCCCCCTGCGCAGGAACGTCCTGCTGGGACTGCTGGTACTGGCAGTTCTGGTTGTCCTGGGCGGCGGGATATATTGGGCTGCCCGCCCCCACGCGCCCCAGGAGTATGACGGGGTGGGGGAAGTGTACTACACCCTGGACGATACTGCCTACCAAATCCTGGTGGCGTGGCCCAACGACCGCTGCGCACCGGCACCGGACATCTATCAAAACGGGAGAGCGGAGGAGACCACCCGCTGGCCCTCCCGGCTCTACGTCAACTACAAGGATACTGGGGCTGATGCCTGGGATGCGTTTTCCCAGCAGGTGGATATGGTGCGTGTGGAGGTGGAGCAGGATGAAAACGGTGCCTCCGATCTCAGGGCTGAGGACCCTGTTTCACGGGACGATTACTCGCCGGACGCCGCGATGGTCTCTACGCTGGACTTTACCGGGGATTGTGGAGAGCCGCAGGTGGTCTGGATTCTGGAGATGAAAAACGGGGATGTGATCCGGGTCCGGCAGACCATGCATGTGACGCTCATCAACACCTATGTCTACGATTACCATGACTATCCCATGGAGACCATGGAGGAACTCCAGACTCTGGTGGAGCGGATCGGAGAGGAGACTGACCGGCTGGATGAGGTGCTCATCTATCTGCCTCCGGTGACTTATGAGGGAAAGCTGGAGCTGACGGGCCGCTCCTTTGAGTTCCATGGCTGTACGGACGGTACAGGCCGCACGGTTTTCACCGATACGGTCCAGGTAGCAACAAAAGATGCCTACTGGCTCAATTTCTTCTATGATATCGACTTTGTGGGCAGCGGCACCGGTGTGGGGCTCTCTTTCGCGGAAAGCGGGCGGGCTACCCGGTGTACGTTTACCGGCTGGAAGACTGCCGTGCTGGGCTATGGCTATGCCTGGGTCAATGTCATTGAATGCCAAGTGACAGACAATCAGACGGGGTTCCACTTCAACAGCATCGGCCAGAGCGCCAACCATACGCTTTACACCGACAATGTGTTTGCACACAACGGTACTGCCGTGTTGCTGGAAAACGTTCCCACCGACCTGATGATGGACTTTTCTGGTTCTGTGTTTACCGGCAACGGCACCGACATCGACAACCGCTGCGGTCAGCCGCTGGATGTCTCCCAGGCAACATTCGACGGCGCCGGACCGGCCTGAACCGTGGGAGGCCGTTTGCCTGGAGAGAAAAAACTTATGAAACACCGGGGCCGGTTGCACATTTTCGTGCAACCGGCCCCGGTGTTGTTCCTTTATGCAGGCGCACAGCGGCAAAGCAGAGAAAAAGCGTCCGGAAAAGCGGCTGCGGCGGACCGGAGCCGTCACGTGCGCAGAATACAGAACGGAAGGAGCGCAAACCACATGAGTTTATATGGAGAACACTGGAAGATTGACGGCGTGATTGCAGGGATGGTTCAGCGGGAGCAGGCCAACGGCTGTTACCGGGTCATCATCGAGCGGGAGTACGCCGAACTTCCGCAGATCGAGTCCATCCACTGGCAGCAGCCTGTGATCGAGCACCTCCAGACGGAGTTTCCCGATGAGACGGGGCTCCCGGAGGGGTACGGCTTTGAGGTGGTACGGACCACGTATGACAGTGGGACCAGAAGTTACGCCGTGGAACTCAGAACGGCGCAGCAGTATCTGGGGAACGTGTCCGAATACCAGTCCCAGGTGGAGAAGCTGACCGCCAGCCTTTCTGCCAAAGAGCAGGAAGTGACGGAGCTGAACGAGGCAGTCAAGGAGAAAGAGGCTGCTCTCGCAGCCCAGACAGAGGAGCTGGAGGCCCTGCGGGAGGACGGAACCGCGGCGGCGGAAGAGCAGCTGCAGGCGGCCTATACGGAAGGAGTGGAGAGCAATGGCTGAGATGATGACACTGGCAGAGGAAAAGGTCCGGGAACAGGGACGTCTGGATGCGGCGGCACTGTCGGCCCGGGCGGTATCGGGCGAGGCGGACGGTGCGGAGCTGCTGGAAAAGCAAACTCAGATTCCCACCTGGCGGGCCCGGGATTTCCGCACGGAGGAGACCCCCGTCGGCAAGCCCTACAAGTGGGGCGAGATGGTGTATAAGCTGGTGCAGCAGCATGACGCCACCAACAACCCGGACTGGACGCCGGACAAGGTGCCCGCCCTGTGGGCGGCGGTTTCGCAGGAAGGCCAGACCGGGACCCGGGAGGACCCTATCACGGCGGCCCGGGGTATGGAGTATGTCTATGGCCGGTACTATCACGACCCGGAGGATGACAAGGTCTATCTCTGCAAGAGAATCGGAGAGGGGGAGGGCGGCAAAATCATTTTGCAGTACCTGCCCCATGAGCTGATCGGGCAGTATTTTGAGGAGGCGCAGTGATGGGCACCGACAGCGGAATTTTACATGTGAAAGTGGCGATTGCCGGTGCGGTCGGGATTCTGACGGCACTGTGGGGCTGGTTCGGCTGGCTGGTGATTGTCTGGGCGGTGCTGATGCTGATGGACTGGCTGGTGGGAAGCCTCGTCGCCGCCAAGGAAGGCCGCTGGTCCAGCGCCAAAATGCGGGAGGGCGCCTGGCACAAGGGCGGAATGGTCCTGGTGGTGTGTGTTGCGCTGATGGCGGATTGGCTGATTGGAATGATCCTGGACAATCTCCCCGGCATTGCGCTGCCCTTTTCCTACTCGGTGCTGATGGGCCCGTTGGTGATCGTCTGGTACATCATCGGCGAACTGGGTAGCCTGGCGGAGCATGCGGTCAATATGGGCGCCGCTGTGCCGTCATGGCTGATGGAGATGCTGGAGGTTGGAAAGAGTGCCGTGGACACGGCGGGGAATCAGATTGCCCCCGGGGATGGGTCAGGGACCCCGCCCCAGGCATAAGCTGATGGAGGGAGCAGTCCTGCCGCGGCAGGGAACGGCCCCCTCAATGCGCATCCGCAAGAGCATCAACCATTATGAGAAAGACCTCCGGCACAGCCGTGCCGGAGGTGTACGGAAGGAGCTGTTATGGGTTATCTCTTGAAAGAATGTCTGGCAAACGCCGGAAATTACGGCGGGACCCGGACAGCTGCCCAGATCAAATACCTGGTGTTCCACTACACCGGAAACGACGGGGATAAGGCCGCCAACAACGCCGCCTATTTTCAAAACAACATCGTCAAGGCCAGCGCCCACTACTTTGTGGATGATGCCTGCGTATACCGGTCCGTGCCGGATCTGCGGGTGGCCTGGGCAGTGGGCGGCAGCAAATATCCCAACGCCGCAGCCACCGGCGGCGGTACCATGTATGGAAAGATCACCAACACCAACAGCCTTTCCATCGAGCTGTGCGATACCGCCCGCAACGGGGTCTACCAGGCCAGCGAGGCCACCATGGAAAACGCTGCGGCGCTGGGGCGGAAACTGATGGCAAAATATAATATCCCGCTTTCCAACGTGTACCGGCATTTTGACGTCACGGGAAAACACTGCCCCAGTTATTTGATCAGCGCCCCCAAGTGGGCGGAATTTAAAGCGAGATTGGAGGAGGAGCGTGTGGTTCGATATCAGTGCCTGAAGGATGTTCCGGCTGCGTTTCAGCCCACCATCAAAATTCTGATGGATGCCGGAATCCTGCAGGGAGACGGCAGCGACCCCACTGGAAACGGGGATGTCATTGATCTGAGCCATGATCAGGTACGGACGTTGGTGTTTGTGTACCGGGGCGGCGGATTCGATGAAAAACTCCGCAAGGCCGGACTCAAGCCGGTGGTCAGCTGACCGCCGCACCTCATTAAAAAGCCGCCGGGATTTTTCCCGGCGGCTCTTTTGTATGAAAGAACAATGTGTATTGCCCAAGCGAAAGCGGGGCACTGCGTTCCCGCTTAGTCGGAGGAGAATGCCAGCAGACGGCTGAGGACGCTCCAGAGTTCCCGGGGCGTGCGCAGCAGGCAGTCTGCCCCAGCCAGCTCCTCGGTGCTGCCGTAGCCGTACAGACAGCCGGCAAACCGCAGATGGTTTCGGAGTGCGGCCTCCCGGTCTGCCGCCCGGTCGCCGACGACCAGGAAGGGGCCGCCATACTGCTCCAGCAGGCCTTGGACGATCTGGTATTTTGGCTGGTAGCCAAAGTCCTCTCCGCAGAACAGTCCGTCGAAGAACCGGGAGAGGGAGAACACGCGGTCGTGGGCTTCCAGGTAGCTGCGGGGGCAGCTGCTCAGAAGAAGCATCCGGCCGCCCAGCCGCTTCAAAGCGGCCAGGGCCTCTGGCACCCCGGGGTACAAACGGGCACCTCCACCTTCGATCCGGGAGAGCATCCCGTCGCCCACCTCCTCGATGGAACGGCGTTTTTCCGCCTCCGGCAGGCCGGGCAGCATCTGATCCCATGCGGCTTCGGGCGGCAGGCCGATCCAGGCCCGCAGCTCTTTATCCGTCCACCGCCGGGGCGGCGCGAATCCCCGGGCTGTCAGGTGATCGTATGCGTCCTGCATGGCAGGGGCGTAGATCCGGAGACTCTCGTGGAGGGTGCCGTCGTAGTCGAAGAGAAGGGTCGTCATGCTCACGCGTCCAGTGCCCGGATCAGATTCACCATTTCAATGGCGCCCTGGGCGCACTCGGCACCCTTGTTGCCGGCCTTGGTGCCTGCCCGCTCGATGGCCTGTTCAATGGTGTCCGTGGTGAGAACACCGAACATCACGGGGACGTCGCTGTTCAATGCCACGTTGGCCACGCCCTTGGAGACCTCACTGCACACATAGTCATAGTGGCTGGTGCTGCCCCGGATCACGGCACCCAGGGCGATGACGGCATCAAACTTGCCGCTTTTGGCCATTTTGGATGCGATCAGCGGGATCTCAAAGGCGCCGGGGACCCAGGCAACCGAGATGTCCTGAGGCTGCACACCGTGGCGCAGAAGGCTGTCCTCGCAGCCGCTGAGGAGCTTGGAGACGATGAACTCATTGAACCGGGCGGCCACGATGCCCACCTTGATGCCTTCGCTGATGAGTTTTCCTTCAAAGATTTTCATGATATGTTCCTCCTAAAATTTTGTTATGCTCAGTAATTGACCAGATGGCCCATTCGCTTCTGCTTGGTCCGCAGGTAGAAAAGATCCTCTTTGGTGGCCGCGATCTGGATGGGGACCCGCTCCGTAATCTCCAGGCCAAAATCCGAGAGCTGATAGATCTTCTCCGGGTTGTTGGTGAGCAGGCGCATGGTTTTCACCCCCAGATCCCGGAGGATCTGGGCGCCGGTCCAGTACTCCCGCAGGTCAGGGGCAAAGCCCAGCTTCACGTTGGCGTCCACGGTGTCGAATCCCTGCTCCTGCAGTTCGTAGGCCTTGAGCTTGTTGATGAGGCCGATGCCCCGGCCCTCCTGCCGCATGTAGAGCAGCACGCCCCGGCCCTCCTGCTGAATCTGGGTCATGGCGGCGGCCAGCTGCTGGCCGCAGTCGCAGCGGCAGGAGCCGAACACGTCGCCGGTGAGGCACTCGGAGTGGACCCGGCACAGCACGTCCTTCCCGTCGCCGATCTCGCCCTTCACCAGGGCCACATGGTGCTCACCGGTGAGGTCGTTGATGTAGCCGTAGATCTGGAAGTCCCCGTAGCGGGTGGGCATTTTGGCGCAGGCCTCCCGGACCACGTGCTTGTCATGGAGCCGGCAGTAGTCCTGAAGAGACTTGATGGTGATGACCTTGATGCCCCACTCCCGGGCCTTTTCCAAAAGTTCCGGCGTACGCATCATGGTGCCGTCGTCCCGCATGATCTCGCAGCAAAGGCCGCAGGGCGTGAGGCCTGCCAGGCGGCACAGGTCCACCGTGGCCTCCGTGTGGCCGTTGCGCACCAGCACACCGCCCCGCCGGGCTACCAGGGGGAATACGTGGCCGGGCCGTCGCAGATCCTCCGGTCGGGTGGAGAGGTCCACGCACTTGCGGCAGGTGTAGCCCCGCTCTTCGGCGGAGATGCCGGTGGTGGTGTCCACGTGGTCGATGGAGACGGTGAAGGCGGTGCAGTGGTTGTCGGTGTTCACCTTCACCATCTGCTCCAGTCCCAGCCGGGCGGCGATCTCCTCGCTCATGGGCGTACAGATGAGGCCCTTGGCATGCACGGCCATGAAGTTGACGTTCTCCGTGGTGGCAAACTGAGCGGCACAGATGAGATCGCCCTCATTTTCCCGGTCCTCGTCGTCGATGGAGAGAATGAGGTGCCCCGCCCGGAGTTCCTCCAGAGCTTCTTCCACCGTGCAGAATTGCTGATCCATGTTGTATTCCTCCTTTATCCAGATCAAAAGCCGTTTTCAGCCAGAAATTCCAGTGTCACGCCGCGGCTGCCGGTGGGCTCCGGCGCAGGCTGCAGCAGTTTTTCCACATATTTTCCAATGATGTCCGTCTCCAGGTTTACTGTGTCGCCGGGCCCCTTCTCTCCCAGGATCGTCACCTGGGCGGTGTGGGGGATCACCGAGACGGAGAACCGGTCCTGCTCCACGGTGGCCACCGTTAAACTGATGCCGTCGATGGTGATGGAGCCTTTTTCCACAATATAGCGCAGAAGCGGTGCCGGAGTCTCCACGGTGTACCAGACGGCGTTGTCGTCCCGGCGGGTGGAGGCGATGCGGCCGGTGCCGTCGATGTGGCCGGAGACGATGTGGCCGCCGAAGCGGCCGTTTGCGGCCATGGCCCGCTCCAGGTTCACCCGGCTGCCCGGGGCAAGGCTGCCCAGAGAGGAGCGGCGCAGCGTCTCATGCATAACGTCGGCGGTAAAGGAGTCGCTGCCCAGGGAAGTGGCGGTGAGGCAGACTCCGTTGACTGCCACGCTGTCACCGATCTTGAGATCGGAGAGCACAGTATCCGCCCCGATGGTCAGTACCGAGGAGTGGGCGCCCCGCCGGATCTGCCGAATGACGCCGATCTCTTCAACAATTCCTGTGAACATGTCCCACGACCTCGCTTTCGAGAAGAAAATCCGGCCCCAGCCGGGTGATGGTGGTATTTTGAAGCTGTACCGACTGAGCGGGCAGTTCCACGCCGGTTCCGGCCACCGGGGATTTGGCCTCTGCCCCGCCGAAGAGCTTGGGGGAGATGTAGGTCTGGACCCGCTCCACGATGCCGCTTTCCAATGCCGACCAGTTCAGTGTGCCGCCGCCCTCCAGCAGCACGCTGTCGATCTCTTCTGCGCCCAGGCGCTCCATCAGTGCGTCCAGGTCCACGTGGCCCGCCCGGCAGGGCAGGTTCCACACCCGGCACCCGGCGGCTTCATAGGGGGCGTATCGGGCCTGCTCTCCGCAGACGGCCAGAATGGTGGGGACCTCCCGGGCGGTGCGGACGATGCGGCTTTGGAGCGGTGTGCGCAGGTGGGTGTCGCAGATGATCCGAATCGGGTTCTTGCCGCCCTCCATCCGGCAGGTCAGCAGGGGGTCGTCCGCCAGAATGGTGCCAACGCCCGCCATGATAGCGGTGTAGCGGTGGCGGTCCTGGTGGACCCGCTGCCGGGCCTCCTCTCCGGTAATCCACCGGGAGGCACCGGTGCGGGTGGCGATCTTGCCGTCCATGGTCATGGCGTATTTCATCACCACATAGGGTCGCCGGGTCTGGATGAAGTGGAAGAAGACCGGGTTCAGGGCGTCACACTCCGCTTTCGAAACACCGCTTTCCACCTCCACGCCCCGGCGGCGGAGCAGCTCCAGCCCTTTGCCTGCCACCAGCGGATTGGGGTCCGAGGAACCTACCACCACCCGGGTGATGCCCGCTTCCAGAATGGCGTCGGTGCAGGGGGGCTGGCGGCCCTGGTGGCAACAGGGCTCCAGCGTGACATACAAGGTGGCCCCCTGGGGAGAGGCGGTGCAGTTTTTCAGGGCGTGCAGCTCCGCATGGAGCTCGCCGCATTTTGCGTGCCAGCCCTGGCCGATGATCTCCCCGTCCTTGACCAGTACGGCGCCTACCAGCGGATTGGGGGACGTCCAGCCGGTTCCCCGCTTGGCAAGTTCCACGGCCAGGCGCATGTAATCCAAATCTTCCATATGCAGCCTCCGAACAAAAAAGGTGCCTTGAACGGTTCGTTCAAGGCACCATGAAACACGACAACGGTCCCTGCGCATGAAAAACAAAAAACTCCGGAATGATTCCCATTCCAGAGCGTGCTCACATGCACAGGAAAAACTTCCTGCGGTACATGATCTTCTTTCATCCAGACTGTACTGTCGGCCTCGGAATTTCACCGAATCATGCCTTGCGGCTCGTGGGCTATACCACCGGTGGGGAATTGCACCCCGCCCTGAAGATCCTGATTCAATTGAGTGCATTATAGGCCGATCTGCCGCACTTGTCAAGAGACCGGCACGGTCTGCCGCAAAAAAGAGAATGATGCAGACCCGCGTGGTTGGAGGAGACACGCAGTACAGCGCCCTGGCGGTAAAAGAAGAAAATCCCCTGGTGCAGGCGGTTTACCGTCCACACCAGGGGATTTCTTATGCAGCTGCAGGACTGTTTTCGCCGGGGATTGAATCACCGTCGAGCGTGGTCACAGCTGATGCTGCAGATGCCTTTGGGCATTACTCCTCGTCGTGCTTCTTGCGGCCGAGGAAGGTCACACCGGCCAGCCCGGTTCCAGAAAGGGCGGACAGAGCCAGCCACAGAGCGGAAGCGTCACCGGTCTTGGGGACATCGGCCAGAGGCACATCGGGATCGTCCAGATCCGTGCCGGGCACGTCGGTAGTGGGCGTGTCGCCGTCAGGAATGTCCGTGGAGGGGATATCGCCGGGGATGTCGGTGGTGGGCGTGTCATCGTCGGGGATGGTCACATGATGATCATCATCGTCGTCATCGTCATCATCGTCATCATCACCGCCGGGGCCGGGACCCGGGTTGGTACCCTCGTCCTTGACAGTATAGCTGACGGTGGGCTTGGCGAAGTTCTCAGGCATACCCTGGTCGCCGTTGGAATCCACAGGGTACAGCGTGGCGCTGAGGTTGGTCAACAGGGAGGCAAAATGCTCGCTGCCGTCAGCGTCAAACTGACCGTAGGTACCGTCAGCAGTCTGCGGATTAGTCAGCTTCACGGAGTAGGTCAGCTCCACGGGAGCAAAGTTGCTCACGGGGACGTTGATCTCCCACACGAAGCACTCGTCGGATTGGCCGTCCTGGCCGTTGGCGTAATAGCGAAGGACAAAGTCATAATTATTGCTGCTGCCAAAGCCATAGACGCTGGTCACATAGTGGTCATCAAACTGAGGATCAATCAGTTCCGTCTTATCCAGCTTTACACCACCCACGGTCAGGGTCAGAGCGTCAATGTCATTGACAAAGTCGAAATCATAGGCGTTTCCGTCATTGTCTGTGCCATAGCCGATCACGTCCACGACCTTGGAGCCGGCAGAGAGCAGATAGTAGATGTCGTTTTGGATATTGTCGAAGTCGACTGTCTTTCCACCGGCCAGATAGTCCATGAAAGAGGAGGCCCAGGGATAATCGGCGTTGGAGGTGGCCTTCATGGCGTAGCAGTGATAGCCAGCCGCGGCAGCAGCCTGATAGGTCTGGTAGGTCTCATACAGGGCCTTGTCGATGGAGTTGGCATAAGCAGTCTTCCAGTTGTCATCCTGAGGCGTGGCGGTCACAACGGTTCCGCCGTAGGGATACTCATACAGGGTGCCCTGAGCCTCGACCATCGTACCGATCTCGCTGAGCCATGCAGACCAGTTGTCGGGAGCGCTGTTGGAGCCGTACTTAGAGTTCCAGTTATCGGGACCGGCCCAGTTGTTCCAAGCGTCGGCGAAGAAGGACCAGGCAGTGGCCGTGGGTTCTTCGTTGTACATGTAAGTGATGCCGTCGCTGACGAAGACCAGATACTTGCGGTTGGCGTCCACATTGGTGTCCTCATCCAGCATGGCCTTGCCGGCCAGGAGGCCCGCATGGGTATTGGTGCCGCTGGAGATTTCGGTTTTGATGGCGGTCTGGATAGTATCCATGTTCTCAGCGCTCAGACGGGTCAGAGGCAGGACGTTGTTGGCGACCTTGTTGAAAATTACGACGCCCACGTTGATGGCGGCGCCGGTGTCTTCAGCCTGTCTGCTCAGGTCGCTGAGCATGGAAATCATCTGCTCCTCCACGTCGGTGCTGGTAGACTTATCCAGCACAAACACCACATCGGATTCCAGGGTTTCCTGGGCCGCGGGCAAGGACAGCGTCACCTGAGATTCATAGTTGGAATCCAGATTGGTGGCCGTCTTGGACTTGGAAATCTCCCAATCGGGCAGATCGGGATCACCGGGGTCCAGAGGAGTCGGGCTGTGGGCAGCTTTCAGGGCCAGCGCGCCATTGACGGTGCCGACGTTGGTGAACTCCACAGCGTGGAGAGGCTTTTCATGGGCCTCCCAGCGGGCGTCCGCGCTGTCGTCGTACCAGCCGTCGATGGCGTCGTCACAGTCATCCAGCACCCAGTCGGAGCCGACAGCACTAAAAGTAACGCTGGCGGCAGCGTGGCTAAAAATATCGTCACCAGCATCATCGGCGTGGTTATTGTACAGGAGGACAGACGCGGGGATAATTACGGAACCAGCATTACAAATACCGCCGCCAGTTTGTGCAGCATGGTTGTTCATAATCTGAGTATCAGCAGGCAGTGTCAACACACCGGCCGAACCATTATAAATACCTCCGCCGTTGGTTGTGCGTTCGTCATTATTATTGACTCGAAGGACCACACCGTCTTCAAAGGTAAACTTGCCGTAGTTTTCCAAACCATTATGTTGGTTGTTGAGGATACTTATCTGCGCACCCGCCTCCACTAAGGAAGTTCCACTGGAACTGCTGGCACGGATGCCGGCGCCACTGCCATTTACAGCATTTCCGTTGGCGTTAATCACAGAAGTGCCGTCAACTGTCAAATTCCCGGAATAAGTAAGCCCAAAAAGTCCGTTGTTATTGCAGTCGACGGTAGAGTTCTGGATTGTCACATTACCTGCGGATAAACCATGGCCGGCATTATTTTTGTAAGTGATCTGGGAATTAATGGCCGTAAACTTACCGCCATTGGAGCCGTTACTTGTGCAGTTTTGAACCGTGAAGGTGGAATCCTCCACGTAGATAGTAGGGCTGTTGACATAGCCGCGGTTTGTGCCATTAATTTCAAAAATGCTGTTGCCCGTAACATTGATGGTGGATGCACCTGTCTTGTCGAGCTGAATGGCTTGACCCGCTTTACCCTCTGTGTCGTTGCCATTGATGATAAAGGTTGAGCCATTGGTGACATTAATGACCGAGCCTTCATTCATGTAAATCGCATTTCGACTTCCTGTGGAACCACTGTCCACAGTAAAGGTGACTTTAGCGCCATTGATCACGTTCATCGTTCCGCTCAGGGACAGCATCAGCCACGGTGCAGTACCAACCTCAGAGTTCCACTCCACTTCCAAATCTTTTCCATCAAAGGTCAGTACACGAGTCGGATCACCCAAACCAAAGCACATCCAGCCCTCACCATTGCTTGTTAGTTGTTTGTCAATCAGAATCTTGCCGTTTCCGGTAAAAGTCAAAGTTTTATTAAATCCTATGTTCAATTTTGCATTGCCAAGCAACTCAATGGTAGCGCCTTCAGGAGCTTCCTTAATCGCCTCATCCAATGTCGTGAATTCGTCGTCTTCAATTATAACGCCTTTCGGGTCCGTGACGGTTACCGTTACAGTAATATCATGTTTACCCTGATATGTGTAATCCCCCAGGTCCGCGGTGAAGTGGTACTCATCAGCCGTCCAGCCGTCATAGCCCTCCTTGCAGGTCCAGCGGACGGGAATCTCCACAGTTTCGTCGGGCGCAGGATCTGCCGAGGTGTCCGTTGCAATCAGGACACCCGTCTCAGCGTCCGTAGTCTCGCCGGAGGTCTCGGGAGGCGTAGTCTCGCCGGAGGTCTCGGGAGGCGTAGTCTCGCCGGAGGTCTCGGGAGTGGTAGTTTCGCCAGAGGTCTCGGGAGTGGTAGTTTCGCCGGAGGTCTCGGAAGGCGTAGTCTCGCCGGAGGTCTCAGGAGTGGGAATTTTCTCGACCACGCCGGGGACCTGCTCCGTCTGGAGGACTTCTGTCTCAACAGGGACTTCTTCCTGCTTCACGGTTCCGGTCAGAGTCTCCGGCAGGCCAATGTCCTCTTCTGGAGTTCCGTAGGCTACGGAAATGGGGCTTGGCAGAGTCAAAGACTCAAGCTCTGTTTCGCCCTCCGCCGCAAACGCACCGACGCTCAGCAGACTCATGGACAGACTGAAGGTCAGCAGCAGGGCGAAAAGTTTTTGCAACTTCTTTCTTGCCATTTTTTCGTTCTCCTTTCCAAATGCTTGAGATCGAATATATGGCGGCCGGGCTGGCCTGGCGGTGCCTGTACCGCTTTAGCCCCCTGGCTTTGCGTCCCGCTTTTTCAAACGGTTTGCCTTTACATCTATTCCTTGCGCAGTGCCGCCGCGCAGGCCCTGTGGAAAGGGCCTCCCCGAGCGATGCTCAGGCGCTGGATGGGGCTTTTTCCAGTGTGTCCCCATTACTGGTAGCACTGTGCATCAGCAGAACCAATTCCAACGCACTGCGGAAGTTCTCTTCCTTTCTTTTTTCCAGCCAGGTTACAGACCCCTGCCAGCTGGCATTCTGCCGGAAAATCACGCGCACGGAGAAGGTGGCGGTTTTCCCGGTATGGGATTCACTTTCCGGTGGAAAGGGAACCGAGGGTTCCGGCTGTGCCTGGAAGGATCTGCGGGCTGTGAACGACTGGGGAAACTGCAGCTTGTCCAGCAGATCTTCCATGGTCAGCAGGAACTGCATCAGATTTTGGAACTTTGCGCCGGATGGAAGATACGGATGGTAAATGCGGCCGGTCAGGAGGCCCTCCTGGTCGGAATCAACACACACCAGGGTTGTCCGGTAAGGGTCGCTGCGGATTCGGTTCTGCATGGATTCATCACCTCCTCTCTCCAATATATTCATAGTATACTGCGGCAAGGTTACAAAACCAGTTACATTTCCTTGATTTTAGTTCAAAACCAAATTGTCAAAATAAACAAAAATTTACTTAATTTTTGAAAGAACAAGCAGCTCTCCGGACGGTGAATACCGGATTTGGCCACCCCTGTGGAAAAGTCGCAAATGCAAAAGCCGGCACCATAATTGGTGCCGGCTTTTGCAAACCGATTTTGGAGGTGCTTTTGCCGGCGGCGGGAGACTCAGCCCCGGAAGGTGTAAGAGGGGGCACCTTTGACGCCGACGCTGGCCCGGAAGACGCTGCCGGCCAGAGGATAGGAATCAAGATCCGTGCCCTGGGTGCCGGTGGTGATGAACAGTTCGTCCATCCCGGCCCCGCCGAAGCAGGCGCAGGTGACATTGGGGCAGGGCAGCTCCACCCGCTCCAAAACAGCGCCGGTGTCCGGATCGAAGCGCAGCACGGCGCCGCCGCCGAACATGGCGATCCACAGCTTGCCCTCACAGTCGATGGTCATGCCGTCGGGCAGTCCCAGCTCCGTCGGGATGGCGAAGGCCTGATGGCCGCCGGAGAGGGTCAGGGTGTCCGGATCAAAGTCAAACACCTGAACGTTGTGGAGCATGGTGTCGATGTAATAGAACTTCCGGCCGTCGCCGCTCCAGGCAAGGCCGTTGCCAAGATAGAGCCCTGTGAGCATGGGCTTGACCTGCCCGGCGGGATTCATACAGTAGAGCCCCGCCTCCGGCTGGGCCTCGCCGGCGCCGGAGTCCAGACTGCGGCTCATGTTGCCGATCCAGAGATTGCCGAAAGGGTCGGCCTTTCCGTCGTTGCAGCGGGTGCGGGGATTGGACTCCGGGTCACAGAGAAACCGCTTTTCTCCGCTTGCAGGGTCCACGGCATACCAGCCGCTCAGAAGTCCCGCCACCATTCCGCCGCCGCTGCGGGGGACGGCACAGCCGATGTTTTCCCCCACCTCCACGGCGGACAGCACGCCGTTTTCCCAGGTGTGGATGCAGTTGCCGAACACATCCACAAAGTGCAGGCACTGCCGCGCCTCGTCCCATACAGGACCCTCGCCGTTGATGCAGCTGCACCGGATATACAGTTCCGCTTTCACGTCAATTCTCCTCTTGCGTGTTGTTTTTCATCTTCTCCGCCGAGGCGTCGAAGGCATAGTACTTGGGGATGGTGCCAAACTCCATGCCGCCGGAGACGTTGAGAGTCACGCCGGTGATGTAGCTGGCCCAGGAGCTGGCCAGGAACAGCGCCGCAGTGCCCACCTCCTCGGGCTGTCCGCCCCGGCCCAGCCAGGAGTAGTGGTTGCAGCGGTCCAGATACGCCTCCGGGTCCGCCACCCGCTCCATCTCCTTGTAGACGATCTCCGTCATGATGTGGCCGGGGCAGATGGCGTTCACCCGCACGCCGTGGCGGGCCTCCTCAATGGCGATGGTCTGGGTCATGGAGTTGATGCCGCCCTTGGTGGCGGAATAGCCGGCGGTTTGCTCCTGCCCCACCTTGGAGAGGATACTGGACATGTTGATGATGGAGCCCTTGGTTTTGCGCAGATGGGGGATGGCGAACTTGCAGCCGTAGAACTCGCCCATCAGGTTGGTGGCCAGCACCCGCTGATAACTCTCGATGCTCATGTCGCAGGCGTCCATGTGGATGGGGTTGTAGCCGGCGTTGTTGACCATGGTGTCCAGACGGCCGTATTTCTCCACGGCAAAGTCGATGAGAGCCTTTACCTGATCGGGGTCGGATACATCGCACTGAAAGAAGGTGCACTCACCCTTTCCGGCGGCGTTGAGCTCCGCGGCGGCGGCCTCTCCCTTTTCCTTGCGCCGTGCGGCCAGAACGACGTTCATGCCCGCCTCGCTGAACACCTTGGCACAGCCCAGGCCGATGCCGGTGTTGGCGCCGGTGATGACGGCCACCTTGCCCCGCATTTCTTCTTCAATGGGAATCATGGAACACTCCTCCTGTCTGCCCGCCTGACGGGTCACTGATTTTTGATGGCGCTGTCAAAGGCTACATCCGAGGCTGAGAAGTTGATCTTCTTGGTGAAGGCGCAGGCCTCGGTGCCGCCGAAGACCCGCTCCATGCCGCTGTCCTCCCACTCGATGGACAGCGGGCCGGTGTAGCCGATCTGGTTGAGGGCCCGGATGATGTTGTCGAAGTCCACATCGCCGTGGCCGGGGGAGACGAAGTTCCAGCCCCGGCGCTGGTCGCCGAAGGTGATGTGGGAGCCCAGGATGCCGTTGCGGCCATTAAGGTTGAGCTTGACGTCCTTGATGTGGACGTGATAGATCCGGTCGGAGAAGTCCAGCAGGAACGTCTGGGGGTCCAGGCCCTGCCAGACCAGATGAGAGGGATCGAAGTTGATGCCCAGGGTGGGCCGCCGGTCAAAGACGTCCAGCAGCTTTTTGGTGCTCCAGTAGTCAAAGGCAATCTCCGTGGGATGGATCTCCAGAGCCAGCTTTACGCCGCAGCGGTCAAACTCGTCCATGATGGGGCTCCACAGCTCCTTGACCTGCTGATACCCGGCTTCCACCTGTTCCTCAGAGGTCTGGGGGAAGGAGTACCAGAATTTCCAGATGGGAGAGCCCATGAAGAATGTCACCGTGTCCACGCCCATGGCCTTGGCCGCCTGAGCGGTGTCTTTCATCTCCTGCACGGCCCAGGCTTGGATGGCCTCAGGATTGCCGGCGTACTGGGCGGGGGCGAAGCCGTCCAGCCGGGCGTCGTAGGCGCCGGGGAGGGTGTCGCACACGCACTGGCCCGCCAGGTGATTGCTGATGGACCAGCAGCCAAGGCCGTATTTTGCCAGTGTGTCCTTGACCTGCTGGACATAGGTCTGGTCGGAAGCGGCCCGCTTCATGTCCAGATGGGCGGCGGAGAGCTCGAGACCCTCATAGCCCATTTTCTGCGCCAGGGCGCAGATCTCCTCCAGGGAGAGATCGCCCCACTGAATGGTAAATAAAGTGACCGGTCTTGCCATGATGATACTCCTTTCTTATCGCTTGATGGGGACCCACACGTTGCCCTGACGGTTGCTCTCCAGGCAGGCCTCCACAAAGGCCAGGCCGTCGGCACCGTCGGAGATGGTGGGGTAGTCGATCATGTCGGGGGTGAAAGTGCCGCCGGCCTTGGCGGCGACACACTGGGCAAAGCTGCGGTAGAGGTTGCCCATGGCCTCCAGCCAGCCCTCGGTGTGGCCGGCGGGGAGGCGGCCGTACCGGGCGGCCTTTTCCGTCACGGCACCGTAGCCCCGGTGAATCTCCCGGATGGTGCCGTCGTTGTCGATGACGGTGATCTTCTCCGGCGTTTCCTGGAACCAGAGAATGGTGCCCTTGCTGCCGTAGACCCGCAGCCGCAGACTGTTGTCCGCGCCGATGGCCACCTGACTGGTCCAGTAAATGCCGGAGGCGCCGTTTTCATATTCCACCAGCACGGAGTCGTTGTCATCCAGAACCCGGCCGGGAACGATCACATCCATCTTGGCCAGGACCCGGCGGATCTTCAGCCCGGTCACGTCCGCCACAATGTTCTCCACGTGGGTACCCAGATCGCCCAGGCAGTTCACGCCGCCGGAGCGGGCGGGGTCGCAGCGCCACTCGCCCTGTTTGCCGCCGTGGTCGTCCTCGTGGGCCAGCCACCCCTGGGGATATTCCGCCATCACGGCCCGGACCTCACCGATGGCGCCGGAGGTCACCAGATCCCGTGCGTATTTGGTGGTGACGTGGCCGGTGTAAGTATAGGTCACCATAAACAGCCGGTCCTTCTCCACTGCCAGCTGCTCCAGCTCTGCGGCCTGGGCGTAGGTGACGGTGGCGGGCTTGTCGCAGGAGACATGGATGCCCGCATTCAAAAATGCCTTGCAGATCTCATAGTGGGAGATATTGGGCGTCACCACCACCACAAAGTCGATGCCGTCGGGACGGGCGGATTCCCGTTCCGCCATTTCCCGGTAATCGGCGTAGCACCGGGAGGGGTCCACTCCCAGCTCCTCTGCCGTCTGACGGGACTTTTCAGGATGAGAGGAAAAGACACCGGCCACCAATTCCGCCGTGCTGTCCAGGGCAATGGCCCGCCGGTGGGCATCGCCGATGAAGGAACCGGGGCCGCCGCCCACCATTCCATAGCGCAGAACCTTTTTCATGCTCATATGCTCCTTTCTGAGTTCCCGATCTGTGCGGAAACAGACCTGGGGCCCGTTCCGCGTTCTCTGCCCTCATTTTAGCATCGCCCTGCCGGGACCGCCGCCACAATGTTGCAGAAAAAAGATGACAAGTTTGCGGTTTTGGGGTATGCTGGGCGTATGAAATATGAGTATGAACTGATTTCTCACAACTACATTCGTGGATTTCACCTGTTTTTGGTGCGGATTTTGTACAGAACGCCCCATCTCCATCGGGAATTTGAGGTGAATCTGATTTTGGAGGGCACGGTGGAGATCCTCTCCCAGGGGCGGGAGTACCACGCGGATGAGGGGGACTTCTTTGTCTTTGACCCCTATCAGCCCCATGAGCTCCGGGCGGAGACGGGGACGGTTTTGATCCTCTCCATTCAGATCTCCCCCGCCTTTTTCAGCGGGTATTTTCCGCAGATGGAGTCCGTCCGCTTTGGTACGGAGATTTTTCACCGGGCGGAATCTCCCCGCCATCAGGAAATCTATCGGGAGATTTTGAAGACGACGGCCAGCTATTGCGAAAAGACCCCGTTTTATGAACTGGACTGTGCCCGGTGCATCAATGCGCTGTTCCGGCTGCTTTTGGATGTGTCCGCCTTTACGGTGGTCAGCGAAGCGGAGCGCCCGGCCCAACGGGTCCGCCAAGAGCGGGTGCGCTATCTGGCGGAGCGGATTGAGGGGGGCTTTTGCGAGAAGCTGCTGCTGGGAGACCTTGCCAAAGAACTGGGAATCGATCTGTATTACCTCTCCCACTTCTTCCGGGAGCACTTCGGCCTCTCCTTTCAGGAGTATCTGGCCAAACTCCGGTGTGAAAAGGCCCGGAGGGAGTTGCTGCTGACCGACCGGTCTTTGCTGGACATCAGTATTTCCTGCGGGTTTTCCAGCCCCAAGTATTTCCAGCGAGCGTTTGAAAAGCAGTATGGAGCCTCCCCGAAGGAGTACCGGAAGCAGGCTCCCCGGCAGATCGGGGAACAGCCTGCCGCCTCGGTGTTCACCTCCCAAGAGTTTCTCAGCGACAGGGAGAGTTTGGAAATCGTCCGGCGGCTGCTGGCGTCACCCTGACAGCGGATATGCAGCCGGAACGGTTCGGCAGCGGTCCTTTGGCATGGAGCTGCCCGTGATGTGCGGGAAATACTTGGATCAGGTGCTTTTGCAACATCTTTTGATGAAGCGAAAAGATAGTATACAGTTATATAAAATGAAAGAAAAATCAAAAAATGTAACGAAAGGAATCGCCGGTTTTAAAATGCGGAGCGTTTGCGGATTTTAAGAAAACTGCGGCGGCCCCCACTGCTGACGGCGAAACGGTTTATATCCGAACCCAGTATTTTAACAGCAGGGGAGGGAACGTTTGAAAAGTTTCTCAAGCGGACTGCTTATGGAGGTCCTTTTGCGGAATAATAGGAGCAGAGATTGAAAACGGAGTGTAAAACGGCCATGAAGCTGATACTGAGTGATTGCCCCCTTGGAGTTGAACTCCCCGACCATACCGATGTGACCTGGATCAATCTGTCCCAGCTGAAGATTGCGGGGTGCATGGGATGCTTTGGATGCTGGACTAAGACGCCGGGGCGGTGTGTCATCCGGGATGATGCCGTGAACGTCTATCCCGTGATTGCAAAAAGCGAGGCGGTACTGTACGTGAGCCGCATCCGGTACGGCGGATACGACACCGTCATGAAGACCATGCTGGAGCGGGCGATCCCGGTGCAGCAGGCGTTTATCCGCGTCCTGCATGGAGAGACCCATCATGTCCAGCGCAGCGTAGTGCCTAAAGATGCATACATTCTGGCGTACGGCGATTCGGGGGAAGAGGAGCAGGCAATCTTCCGGCGGCTTGTCGCCAGAAATGCGCACAACATGAGTTTTCGCACCTACCGGGTCGACTTCTGCCGGGAGGACCAGGTGGATGATTTTGTGAGGAGGGAGTTGAAAACATGGGGGATCTGCTGATTTTGAATGGAAGCCCCAGAGCACCGCGCTCCCACTCCAAGCACTATGCACAGATGGTTTCCGCGTACTATCCGGGGACCACAGAATACTGTGACATTACCAAAACCAGTCATCAGGCGCTTTGCGGCAAGGTGGGCGAATATTCCAAACTGCTCTTCGTGTTTCCACTGTATGCGGATGCCATCCCGGTCTCCCTGCTGAATTTTTTGAAAGCGCTGGAGGTACAGCCGCCGGAAAAGAAGCCGGTGGTTTCGGTCCTCATCAACTGCGGCTTTCTGGAGCCGCAGCAAAATGATGTGGCCATCGAGATGATGCGGCTGTTTTGCCGGCAGAATCAATATCCCTTTGGGGCCGTTTTGAAGATCGGCAGCGGCGAGGCGATTTTGGACTCTCCGTTCCGCTTTCTGGCGGCAAGGAAAATCAGGCGCTTTGCGGATGTGGTTGCCCGGGGAGAGTATGAGACCTTGCAGGTCACCATGCCGCTGCCGAAAAAGATGTTTGCCGCGGCGGCGGAGACGTACTGGAAAAATTACGGCAGGAAGCACGGTGTTACCAAGGAACAGATGGAGACCATGAAAATCGAATCATAGGCTTTTTCCTTGGCTGTGACTTTTCGGAAGCGGAAAAACGAGAAAAAACTGAGCCGCCTTTTGGCGGCTCAGTTTTGCTTTTTCGGACAGTGCACCCGCGGGATTTACATCAGAGAAGCTCGCCGTACCGGCGGATATAGACCTTTTTCATAGCGGTGGCCAGGAGCATATACCCCAGGACAAACACGGCCAGCCATAGGAAATACACCGGGGGAAGGGCCGTGAGGCCCAGTGCCGTTCCCAGGGGAGTAAAGGGGATTCCCGTGATGATGCAGATTCCCGCAAAGGTGAGCAGCGTGACCGGCGCGGAGGCGCGGCTGTGCACAAAGGGGAGCTTGGGCGTGCGGAGCATATGGATGACCAGGGTCTGGCTCCACATGGACTCCACAAACCAGCCGGACTGGAACAGGGCCACGTACAGCGCCTGTGCCGCCGGGTCAGTGAGCTGGGTGTAGAGATGGCCGCCGGTCAGCGCGGGGCAGAGCACGAAATACATCAGCAGGTACGCGGCGATATCAAATACCGAGCTGGTGGGTCCGATCCACAGCATAAAGCGGCTGATGCCGGAGGCGTCCCACTTCCGGGGAATCCTGAGATAGTCGGCGTCTACGTTGTCCCAGGACATGGCGGTGCAGGAGATGTCATAGATCAGATTCAGCAGGATCAGGTGAATGGAGGCCATGGGCAGGAAGGGGAGGAATGCGCTTGCCGCCAGCACGGAGAGCATGTTTCCAAAGTTGGAGGAAGCGGTCATCTTGATGTACTTGATCATATTGGCGTAGGTTTTTCTGCCCTCGATGACGCCCTGCTCCAGCACCATCAGATCCTTTTCCAACAGAACGACGGAGGCGGTCTCCTTGGCAATATCCACCGCCGTATCTACAGAGATGCCCACATCCGCGGCCTTCATGGCCGCCGCGTCGTTGATGCCGTCGCCCATATAGCCCACACTGTGGCCGTTTTCCCTGAGCACGCGGACGACGCGGGCCTTCTGGGAGGGGGAGAGCTTGGCAAAGACCGTAATCTGTTCGGCCAGCTTTCCCAGCGCCTGGTCATTGAGGGCCTCCAGATCGGCTCCCAGCAGAATCCGGTCCACAGGCAGCCCCACCTGGCGGCAGATGGCGCGGGTGACTTTTTCATTGTCTCCGGTCAGGATTTTTACGCCGACGCCGTATTCCGTCAGCGCCCGGACAGCCGCTCTGGTGGTCTCCTTAGGCGGGTCGAGGAATGCGAGGAAGCCGATGAGCACCATGTCCGCCTCGTCTGCGACAGAGAACTGACCAACGGGGGCGGGATTGGTTTTCTGGGCCACGGCGATCACCCGCATGCCTTTTTCATTCAGCTGATCGGACTGCTCCAGCACCAGCCGGCATACATCGGCGGTCAGCGGCCGGACCTTGCCGCCGCACTCGGCGAAGGTGCAGCACTTGAGCATCTCCTCCACGGCGCCCTTGGTGACCAGCTGTGTTTTGCCGTCCGTGTCCCGGATGACCACGCTCATTCTGCGGCGCTCAAAGTCGAAGGGGATCTCATCCACTTTTGTATATCTGCGCGTCAGAACTTCCGCCCCCAGCTCTTCCTGCTTGGAGATCACCGCAAGATCGATCAGGTTTTTCAATCCGGTCTGGAAATAGCTGTTCAAAAATGCGTGGCGCAGCACCCGGTCATCCTCCTCGCCGTCCACATTCAGGTGGTATTCCAGCACGACCCGGTCCTGGGTGAGGGTCCCGGTCTTGTCTGTGCAGAGGATGTCGATGGAGCCGAGATTTTGAATGGAGTTCAAATTTTTGATAATGACCTTTTGCTTGCTCATGGCCATCGCCCCCTTGGCCAGAGAGGTGGTGACGATCATGGGCAGCATTTCGGGAGTGAGTCCCACCGCAACGGAGATGGCGAACAGCGCCGCCTGCATCCAGTCCCCCTTGGTAAAGCCGTTGATGAACAGTACCACCGGCACCATGATCAGCATAAAGCGGATCAATACCCAGGAGACGGCGTTGACTCCCTTTTCAAACGTGGTCTTGGGGGGCTTGACGTTGAGATCCTTCGCCATCAGGCCCAGCATGGTGTCATTGCCCACGGAGATGACGATGGCCTTCGCACTGCCGCTGATGACATTGCTGCCCATGAAAGCGAGATTTTTGGCGTCGGTCAGGGAGCCGATCTGTTCAACAGGGGTACTCAGTTTTTCCACAGGCTCGCTCTCCCCGGTCAGCGCCGACTGGCTGATGAACAGATCCTTGGCACCGAGAATCCGCAGGTCAGCAGGAATCATGTCTCCGGCGGACAGGTAGACCAGGTCACCCACCACGATTTCCTCCAGAGGGATCTCCGCCGTTTGGCCTTCCCGCTCCACGCAGGCGGTGGTGTGGATCATACCGGTCAGCTGTTCCGCAACGTTTCCGCTGCGGGTCTCCTGTACGAAGCGCAGCGCGCCCGAGAGAAGGACCATGACGGTAATGATGACGACGGTGACGTAATTCCGGTCTCCCGGCTCTGCAAAAAGGATGTCCGTAAAAACGGAGATGGCGGCCAGGACCAGCAGGACCACGGTGAAGGGATTGATAAAGGCGGAAAAAAGCCGCTTTGCAATGGATTCCTTTTTGCCGTAGGTCAGGACATTCGTTCCGTATTCCGCCCGTGCCCGGTCCGCAAGCTTTTCACTCAGCCCGTTTTCAGGCGTTCCATACCGGCGCAGGAGTTCCGCTTCTCCGCAGCTGCACGCTCCGTGCAGGCGCTGGCGAATGGCGTCGGACCGCACCAGGTTTTCACACATCCGGGATGTAGAAACTCTTTTGTTCATCTTCTTCATGTCTTTGTACCTCCAAATCATTCATTGGGTTTTGCGGGGGTTGGAAGGGGTACAGTGCATGGAAGAAGGATCGCTTTTGGGTTGGGAAAATTCAGAAAAGAGCGGCACGGTCAAGCCATGCACCGCTTTTCGCAGCGATCCTACTTCGTCCGGCGGACCCTGCACTGTTACTGCTTCCCGTGTTCATCTCTTTCACCTCACTTGTGTTGAAATCATCTATGCAATCGCTCAAAGAGCGCTGTTGTCCGGAAAAGGACAGAAAAAGACCATCGTCTGCAAGAGCTTCCCCGCAAAACGATGGTCCGAAAGGCATGCTGAAAAGACCGCTAGAGGCAAAAACGCCCGCGGAAATCCCAGATCCATCGTTTTGTGAGCTGCATGCAGCTTCGACTGTGATCCACGGTGCGCCGCCTCCTTCCAAAACAAAAATTCCCGTATGTTCGGAGAACATACGGGAGCAAACATGCTGCTAAGATCCGTTTGAGCTTTAACTCTGCAGGGCGGTGAAACTGTGTTATGGTACACCTTGCATTCGATGTACCCTGTTCAAACCAACTCATGGTGTCTCCACCATTTCGCGGCAACAGTCCATATCCCTGTAGGAGCCTTACTTACCGAACGGCATAAAAATACCATGGATGGCCGGGCTTGTCAACGATAAAATTTGACTGCTGCAAAAACCGGGGCGGAAACACCCTGCGCTGCGGGGCCTGAGATCCAGGAGCCCAGCCGGTAAAACGCACCGGGATGGGTTTGCCGTTTCGCCTTGTTTTTCCGTCACCGCTGATGATGCTGAAAATTTGTGAACTATTTCCCTCCAAACTAATTGCGTGCGCACGCAATTAAATATATACTATAAAAAGGAGGTCGAGATTATGAAGTTGCTCAAATGGCTTTCGGTGGCGGACCGGTTTGCAAAAAGCTATCTGGATGATCAGCTTGCTCCGCTGGGGATCAACAGCAGTCAGCATATGTATCTTTTGAAAATCTGCGATCAGCCGGGAATTCTGCAGGATTCGCTCCTGAACTGTTTCTATGTGCATCCCAGCAACATCGTCCGAACCATTGCGCTTCTGGAGAAAAACGGTTTTTTAACCAAGGAGCCCTGCGAGAAGGATAAGCGGACATGCCACCTCTACCCAACCAAAAAGGCGTTGGAGATTGCCGATAAGGTCCGTGCGATCTGTGAAGGAACAGAGAGCATTTTGACCGACGGACTCTCTGAGGCGGAGCAGGCCGAATTCGGACGTTTGCTGCTGTGCGTGGGAAAGCGCATCACGAGAGAACAGAATGTTGAACGGGCGGAGGACGAGTTTGATGCGTGAAAATCCATTGGGGTCTGAGAAAATCTCCAGCCTTCTCAAAACATTTGCAATTCCAAGTATTACGGCTACCTTGGTGGGTTCACTGTACAATATTGTGGATCAGGTTTTCATCGGGCAGGGTGTTGGGTATCTGGGAAACGCCGCAACCAATGTCTCTTACCCGCTGTCCACCATCTGCCTGGCGATTTCTCTTCTGATCGGCATTGGCAGCGCTTCCCGTTTTTCCATTTATCTGGGACAAAACGAGCCCAAACATGCGGCGACCCTTGTGGGAAACGGAATTGTCCTGATGGTGATCGCCGGGATTTTGTATCTCCTGCTGGGAGAGGGGTTCTTGTCTCAGCTGTTATGGGTGTTTGGGGCCACGGATGAAGTGATGCCTTTTGCCAGACAGTATGCGGGAATCACGCTGCTGGGGATGCCGTTTCTGATCCTGACAAACGGCATCAGCAATCTGATTCGGGCCGATGGCAGCCCCAAATATTCCATGGTATGCATGGTGGCCGGAGCCATCGCCAACACCATTCTGGACCCCATTTTCATCTTCGCGTTTCAATGGGGCGTTTTTGGAGCGGCACTGGCCACGATTCTGGGACAGATCCTCTCCTTTTTGCTGGCACTTCGCTACCTGTGGCACTTTCGGACCGTTACGCTGACAAAAGACTGCTTCAAAATTCAGGTGCGGGATACATTCCGAACTCTCTACATGGGGACGAGCAGCTGCTTGAACCAGATCGCCATTACGATTGTTCAGATCGTGCTGAACCACTCGCTGACGTACTACGGGGCCCTTTCTGTCTATGGTCAGGAGATCCCCCTGGCTGCCTGCGGGATTGTCATGAAAACCAATGCCATCCTGCTTTCGATCATCGTGGGTATTTCGCAAGGTGTTCAGCCCATTATCGGCTATAATTTCGGCGCCAAAAAGTATGACAGGGTCAAACAGGCATATCTGCTGGCGATTCGCTGGAACTTTGTCGTTTCTGCCGTGAGCTTCTGTCTGTTTCAGTTTTTCCCGGGGCAAATCATATCCATATTCGGAAATGGGGAGCCCCTCTATTATGAATTTGCAATTCGGTTTATGCGGACGTTCCTGTTCATGGTGCTTATAAACGGGGTTCAGCTCCTCTCCTCCAACTTTTTTACGGCCATCGGAAAGGCGCTCAAAGGCCTGTTGCTGTCTTTGACACGGCAGGTGTTCTTCCTGATTCCGCTGATTCTGATCCTTCCTTTGTGGTTCGGGATCTCCGGAGTGCTCCTTGCCGGGCCGATCGCGGATTTTATTGCGTTTGTCGTTTCCGCAAGTTTGGTACATCGGGAATTCAGACATTTGGATCTGCAGGCGGAGAACGAAAAAAACGGAAAGACGCCGGCTTGAAACCATATTGCCCATCGCCGGCGCAAAAAGTGCGAAAGCAGCACCGGACGGGAACATCCCGTCCGGTGCTGCTTTAGTTTTTTCTCTCCCGCCAGGTAGGGTCGGTCTCCGTGCTGGAGGCGGTTGCCCGCTCCAGCTGGTAAAATACCTCGCTGTAATAACGGGCGGGGATGTCCCCCAAGGCAAAGATGTGTTCCGCCTTTGGGGTATCGTAGCAGTAGCTGCCCCGCTTCACGGTGCCTGCTTTGTAGAACACCGCATCGTAGACGGTCACGGTCTCGTTCTCATCGCCGATGAAGCAGCCGGAAAAACGCAGTTCCACTCCCAGGCCGAGCGCGGGGTCCTCCCGGTAAAAGGTGTAATACCCGCCTCCGTCCTGTACACTGCCGCGGAACCAGCCAAGGCTCTGCAGCTTGCCGGAGAGAGACAGACCGTTGAGCATCTTCCCGCCGAAGTCCTCCAGAGCGCGGCGCTTCTCGCCGCCGGGTTCCAGACGGTACACCGGGCGGTTCAGCTGCAGAATGCTCTGGGTGATCTCGTAGTCCTTCAGCTGCTGTTGCCAGGCAGACAGGACCTGAGGTTCCAATTCCACCGGATGGACCAGACCGATCCGGGCATCTGCGGGCAGACAGAATTCCTCCTCGTCCACCGTGTTGAAGGAGCCGTCCTCCATATAGCGGAAGGTCGTTTGCAGTCTGTCGTTTTCATAGATGCCCCAGATCAGGCTGATGGCAAACTGATGCATGATGGGGTTTTTCACAAACAGCGCCTGCCATGCCTCGTCCTTCCAGCAGCGAAGGGCGGAGAGAGCTGCCTCCAGGCGGTTCTTTTGAGTGGATGCGGCGGTGCGGAGCTGTTTTTTCATCGCTTTGAAGTCATCATACGCGGCAGTGGCCTTTTCCGCGTCATCCGTTTTGCCGGGGGCGGGGAGATTCTTGACGCGCTTGCCTGCGTCGTTGGTGATCTCCAGCTCCATGGTGGGGGTCAGATGCACCGTAAAGCTGCGGGAACCATAATCAAACGTGCGTTTCCCGTCGGCAGAAAAGCCCAGGTCCGGAACGATCCGGTCAGCCAGCTCCTCCAACGTGATGCCCAGCTCCTGGGCCGCGTGCTCCAGAGCCGCGCCGGCGGCGGCTTTGACCTGCCGGAACTTGAATTTGCGTGAGATGGCGTCCACGGCCAGCAGAGCGGCGGGATCAGGACTCAGGGCCAGAGCTGTCACGGCATCACAGGCGATCGCGCCCCGGGCGTGCTGGGGCCATTCGCTGATGGCCCGGACCAGCTTCGGTGTCATGGCGGGGCCGCCGAAGACTGCCGCGAAAGCCAGCACCCATTTCGTTTTGCTTGGAGCGCCCTCGGCCAGCCACTTTTCATAGACTTCGTGGGCAAGGACGGTCAGGTCCCCTTCCTCAATCCCCTCGGCCAGACTGGCAGCGGTCTCGCTGCGGCCGATGCGGCCCAGTTCGCAATAAGCTGTCAGCAAGGCGGCGCGGCGGTCCTCGCTCACTTGGGCGTGCGTATGGTCCCTCAGATGCAGCGTAGGCAAGGGGGCATCCAGCAGCCATTGGACTCTGCGCTTTTTCCCGCCTTTCAGAACCTGGGCAGTCAGCTCTTCGGGATTGACAGGCGAGGGAGTCCCGGGTGCTGCGCCGACCTGCCCCAGTGCGGCGCGGATCGCGGACACGACCTTGGTGCTCTTTTCCGCCGCCAGAGCTTCCTCCAGCGCAGGACGCAGCTCATCGCCCAGCTTTGCGCTCACTTCTGCGGCCATGAGCCGTTCGGCGGCTTTTCCGTGTCTGAGCAGAGCCGCATAATCCGATGCCCAGTCCCGATGGGGCGGCAGGATGGTCAGCAGCAGTTCCCGGATCTGTTTGGAGGAGTCCCCGGCACATGCCAGGATTCCCGCCTTTGCCGCCTGCGCGCAGTCGGGCAGGGCAGTCAGCTCGTCCAGTGCGGACAGGGCCACCTGCCGGCTGAACACATCGCCGGTCTTTGCCGCAGTGCACAGCCCGGTCAGATGCTCCGGTTTCTTCACTGCTTCATAGACGGCGTTTCGGATGCTGGATTTAATGGCTTCCCGGAAACTTGCATCGTGCAAGGCGCCGAACACGCGCAGTGTGTCTGTCAGCGGGAGACCTTTTGCCAGCAGAGCTTCTGCCAGGTCGGTGATATCCTGGTTGGAACGGAAGAGATCCTCCATCCCAGAGCCCCGAAATACCACAGCAAATGCCACCGCGCAGCGGCAGGCGAAATCGTCCCAACCGGCGGCGATGCGGTAATAGCAGATCAGCTGCGCCTCCTCAGAGAGAAAGCAGTACGGGGAAGCGGGGATGGCGGACAGCTGTGCCGCACTGTCCCGCAGGCTGCCCATATCGCTCAGATAGGCATCCAGATCCGGGCCGCCGGTTTGTACATGCTTTTCCAGAAGGCTGATGATCCGTTGCTGCTGACCGCTGCCTCCGCCGGGAACCGTACCCGGCAGCAGTTTGCGCAAGGCCATGATTTGGCCGGCATCCATTTCCTGCAGCACCTGATCGACATCGCATTTGCACCGCTGAGCCACGGCCCGCCGAAGCGGCTCGCTGATCCAATGGGAGGAGCAGCCTGTCAAAAACAGCAGCATGGTCGCCTTTCCGCCGGGAAGATCCCACAACAGGTTCTCCAGCTGCTCCATCAAATACGCCTGGGGTACCCGGGAAAAAATAGCTTCCAACAGTGAGGAGGCATTCAGGGAGAGATAGATCCGCACGGCACAGCGCGCCCGGTCATCCTGACACTGGCCCAGAAAGGAGGCTGTGCCCAGCAGGCCGGTCAGGTATGGATTGGAGAGGCTGGTGTTCAATACCGTCTGAGGTCCGGCGGCGTAAGCGGTTTTGACGGACACAATGGGCAGATGGAGATCCGGATCGCCCTTTTGGATGTACCCGGCCAGTGCCCTGCGGTCTGCGTCTCCCAGGGTGGGGACCGCCTCAGCCAGAGCGTTTAGGTTGCTCTCGGTCAGGATGGCTTTTTGACGTTCCGACAGTGCGTCCGTACCTTCCGGCAGCTTCTGCGGCAGGTCGGAGACCGTTTTCCGCCGCTCGCAAAGCAGGATGCCGGCCAGTGTGGCGTGGAGATTGCCCGGCGGGGTACCGCCCAGTGCCTGGGCGTCTTCCAGAATCTCCGGCTCATTGGCAGCCAGCTGATGAAGCCAGACCGGTGCGCCCCATGTACCTTGCCCAGCAGCTGGATGCGCAGCTCCCGTTCCTGTTCCCGTACGCGGGGATCGCAGAAATCTTCCAGCAAAAAGATGGCTGAGCTTTTCCCAATGGCCCAATACAGCTTGATGTACCGGGCGATTTGCGCCGTGCTGCCGGCTTCCCGCAGTGCTGACAGGCAGTGTGCAGCCTGGCACTGCTGCAAGGTGTCCAGGTCTTTGAAATCCTGGGCCTCCGCTTTTTCCAGCAGGTGGTCGTCGCACGGATCAGCCGAGAGATATTCCAGTGCCATGGAACGGTTGCTGGGAGAAAACTCCAGCGTGTCCAGCAACTTTTCCAGTTCTGCCTTTTTATGGTCCTGTATCGTATTCATAGGTCGCCTCCTGCTCTTTCCTGGGCGCGGGGAGATACAGCACCCGGCATCTCCTGCTGCCACCGCTGTGCGATAGATTCCTCCTGGAGCTTCTCCCGGCAGAGCGCCAGGTAGCGGGCAGCCCGGCAAAGGGCTGCCATCAGGGATTGATCGTTCTTTTTTAGCGTATGGGCCCGGGCGGTCAGCGCCGTCTCCAGTTCTGTCAGCAGGGCCGCTCCCGTATGCAGGCCCGCATCCCCGCACTGTCGGGCAAGTGCGCGCAGGCGGGGAGCGGCGGATGGACCGCCGGTATCCAGGCCGGATTGGAGAAGATCGGTCAGTACAAGCTCCATTTCCCGCAGCAGCTCCTTCACGCCGGCTCCCCCCATTCTGTGAAATACTCGATCGGATACAGCTTGAGGCAGTCATCCTCCCGGTAAAGAATACCGAAAAACACAGGCCGCAGAGAGGGACGGAGCTGGAGCTGCCGGACAAGCGCTTCCAGCATGGAAATCACGCCGGCCTCCTCCTGCTTGTAGCGTACCGTCAGCCACAGGCTGCGGCTTTCCCGGTCCAGCAGCTGCATCGAAAACACCTGCTGCACATGGTCATACGGCTGTACACGGCATTGTGCGGGACGCACCACAGCCAGGCGGGAGATCTCCGGCGCATTCCGCCTGCTCCGCGCCCCCAGAAGGCCGGAAAAATCCGTATCCACCGCATCTTCCGGGAAGACGCTCCACGGTTTGCGGGGCCCCAGCAAAACCGCACGGCACTGTTCGGTGGCAGAGAGGCCGCCGGTGCGGTTGGCCCTGGCTCCGGACAGATCCAGCGCGCAGTTCCACACTTTGCGCAGGGGACAGGGCAGCCCCCACGGCACAGCGGCAGATTTCCGGCGGACTGACCCTTCATAAAATGTGGGGCGAACGTCGGAAAAGGTATAAAAACGACAGGCCTCCCGCTCCCAGAAGTAATAAATGGTGCCTGCGTAGCCGCTGCGGCCCGAGAAGTCCCGCAGACCCAGAAGATAGAGCTGCAGCCGTCCCACCGGTTCATAATGGTCCCGGAAGGAGCCTGCGAGCGCCTGGACAGACTCCGCATCTGCGGTTTCCAGCGCTGCGGCCAGCCGAAATGCATGGGAAAGCCGCATAAGAAGGGCGGTATCCCGGAAGGAGGCTGACCGGCCAAAATAGGCGGCATACTCCCCGTGCAGTCCGCGCAGGGCCCGTTCCAGATCCGGCAGCCCCGCCGTGTGGCACAGAGCCGCCATCCGCTCGACGGTCTCACAGGCAGAAGGCGGAAGCCGGCTCAGACCGGTCACCATCTGAGCGGTCAGGGCCTGCTGCACCGCCTGGCAGACACTGCGGACCCGGTCAAGTTCCAGAGAATTTCCGCAGGTGCCCGCGTTCTGCAGGGAGGCCGGGTCCGCGATGCCGTGTTCCAACTGCCAGTAAAGCAGCGCCTCGGCCTTATGGGAGCAGAAAGCCCTGCTGTGACAGGTGCAGGTGCTGTGCTCCAGTGGTTCCAGGAGCCGCACCGTGGCCGGGAGCCAGGGCATCTCCACCGTGATGACGGAGGTTTCGGTCATGACGGGGCCAGCGCCGCTCTGGCGGCGGGACAGCACGGCGGCCAGACGCTTTGTGCCCAGCTGTCGCACCAGCTTTTCCACTGGATAGGCGCGCAGCTGCGCAAACGCCGGCGCCTGGGCCATTTCGTCGGAAACGGGAGCACCGGAGGCCATCTGCTGCCGGAGCCACAGAATGGCGGCGATGCGGTGCCGGCAGATTCCGCTGCTGGGGCAGGAGCAGCGGCTCTCCCCCAGAGGTACCTTGATCAGGCAGATCGCATCTCCCACCCGAACCGTCACACCGTCTTTTTCTGCCTGTGTCTCCAGAGAGGGCAGGGCCGCAAGATCTTTTTTCGCCCGGTTTACAGTGCCCCGGTTGCACAGCCCGATCAGATAATCTTCGTCAGCGGCAGCCAATGCGGCCGCCAGAGGTTCCGGCAGCTTCACAAGCATGCCCTCCTTTATTCCCGCATCACAGCTGCCATGAAGTCCGCCAGCTTGGCAGGCGTCATGGCGCCTACATAGGCCCCTATATCGGCCAGATGCTCCGCAGTGGACCGGTCATAGGCGGGGGTGGCGGTTTCATCCAGCGCTGTCAGCGCGATGAGCTTGGCACCGCTTTCCACAATGTCGCGGCAGATGCCGTAGAGATTTTCCCGGGTATTCCCCTCGCAAAGATCACTGACCAGCACTACCATGGTGCGGTGCGGCGACGTGATAAGAGACTCGCAGTAGCGGAGGGCACCGGCGATGTCGGTCCCGCCTCCCAGTTGGATGCTCATCAGGGCCTCCACCGGGTCGTCCACGTAGCCGCTGAGATCCACCACTGAGGTGTCGAAAATCACCAGGCGGGTATCCAGCACAGGCAGTTTTGCAAAAATCCCCGCCATCACCGCACTGTGGATGATGCTGGGCATCATGGAGCCGCTCTCATCCACAGCCAGAATGACCCGCCACGGGTGGCAGCGTTTGATGCGGCCGTTGAAGTAGACCTTCTCCAGCATCAGACGGCGGGCATCCCGGTCGTAATGGGGCAGATTTTCCCGAATGGTGCGCTGGATGTCCAGATTGCGCAGAGAGCGTACGCTGCTCCGGCTGCTGCGGTCCAGCTTTCCCAGCGCTGAGCGCTGTACGTCGCTTTTCATCTGCTCTGTCAGCTGGTCTACCACCCGTTTCACGACACAGCGGGCAGCATCCAGAACGGGCCCCTTCATCAGGTGTTTCAGACTCAGAATGGTTTCCAGGAGGGCCTGGTTAGGCTCCATCTTCTCCAGGACTTCCCGGTTGGCCAGCAGCTCCGTCAGCTGATAGCGGTCCAGGGCATGCCGCTGCAAAATCTCCGCGGTTTCCCGCGGAAACAGGCAGCGCACTTCGCTGAGCCACCGGGCGACCGTCAGCTGGCTGGCACCGTGTCCGCCTTGAGGGTCCCGTTCTCCCTTCACATCCGCCCCAGCCTCACGGCCATAGAGAAAATCCAGGGCTTCATCCATGCGCACAAGCTGGCCGTCGGACAGCCCGATCTGCTGGTCCGCATTCTTCCCCAGGATCAGCCGCCAGCGGTTTAACGCAGCACCGTCGGTCAGCATCACGCGTCATCTCCTTCCTCTGCGAAGGCATCCAGCCGGGAGGCGGCCCATGCGTCCAGAGCTTCCGCCCGGGCATATGCGGTGGCGTCAACTGCCGCCGGCCGCTGGAGCGCACCGCCGTCTGCCCCGTGCAGCGCCGCGGCCCGCCGGGCGATGCGGTTCGTTTCCATGGGCAGGAAATAGCTGAAAGCCAGCCGCAGTTCCGGCAGGAGCACGGTAAAGTCCTGGTCCGTCAGCTCCCCCAGAAGGGCATCGATTTGAATGAGGAAGTCCTGGTCCACCAAAAGCAGGTCCCTGGCGGTATAGAAAAGTCCCTGCAAAAAGGCCGCCGATTGCAGCATCATCCCCCGGGTCCCCTTCAGATAGCCCCGGATGACTCCGTCGATCGTGGATTTCCAGTCCGGGTTGGTGCCATAGAGCAGTCCCAGAACAGTCCCGTGCAGCGCCGGATGAATGGGACGCTGTTTTGCCAGGCGTTCCAGTGCTGCTGTCAGCGGCGGACGCAGGGCGGCGAATGGCTCCCGCCCGGTGATCTGGCAGAGCAGCACACAGGCCTGCTGCACGCTCTGCACCGTATGGTCGTCCACGGTGTGCATCGAAGGCAGCAGCTGCAGCACGCGGGCAAAGCAGCGGCGCAGCAGTGCCGGATAGTCGTAGGTTCCCCGTTCGCCGTACTGTGCCTGCCACGCCTCCAACGTGCTGAGCGAGGCACAGGCCGCACACAAAGACGCAAAATCACCGTCGGCAATCAGAAGCTCGTCCATGCGCCCGGCCAGGGCGTCGGATACATCCCCAATGCCCATCAAAAATCCCTGTACCAGAAGAGCGGCTCCCTGCTCGGCCCTGCTTGTAAGGGCGAGCTGCTCCCGCAGTTCCGCGGCGCAGGCCTCCTGCATTGTGGCGCCGGATACTGCGTGCTCGATGAGGGAGACCTCCACCCCCACCGTCCAGCGGTATTCCCAGCTCTCCCGGATCAGGTTCCGGTCTCTGCGCAGCAGCAGATCCGGTCCTTTCCTGCGCCGGGCGAAGCCGCAGCCCAGAAATACGGTTTGATAGAAAAAACGGCTGAGCGCCCGGTGCCGGGGGTCCGAGAAAATAGAGAGGGTAAGGGTCTGCCTGGCAGCGGCGTCCCGTTTCAAGCGGAAGAGCCTGCATTGCAGGTCAAAGTCCTGTACCAGAGGAGGAATCGGCGCCCCGCTGCAAAGCTGGCCCACGGCCTTGCCGGTGGTTAATTTCCGCAGGACCCGCAGAGGCTCCGCAGCGGAAGAAGCGGCCTCCCCCTTTACAAAGCAGCTCAGCACCGCGTCCTGCAGCTCATAGAGACCGGGCGCCGGCTTTTGCCGCAGCTCCGCCAGTCCCCGCGCGTGCTGCAGGGCACAGGCTTCATCGCAGGCGGAGACCAGAATCCCTGCCTTTCTCAGTTTGCGCCCGGTTTGCACCAGGTCATCCAGTGCCGCCGTCTCCCAGGCCCGCTGAGGACATGGGCCGTGCAGCGCCGCCCATACATCACCATAATACCCGGGTGCCGGCATGCCGCTGGCATACCCGGAGAGAGCATCGGTAGCCGGCATGGTATACCGCATGGGATAGACAGACTGGGCAGATTCCGGCAGCGGGTGGGGCAGCACGACCGAAGAATCCGGATGCAGCAGCCCCCAGATATGGAATCCGCCTGCAACCACCAGAACCCGGCTGTATTGCGCGGCGGCCTCGCGGATGCGCCGGGCCATATGGGCCTCCCGTGCAAGGCAGCCGTCTTCCCGCAGCTCCATCTCCGGTGTGTTTTGCCGGGAGAGCAGACAGTATGTGTTCATCTGACGCACAAAGGCTTCGTCTGTCAGGCGGAGCCCTGCGGTTTCAAAATACTTCTCCCAGAATTCCTCGAAGCTGCGAAGTCCCGCCTTTTCACAAAGCAGCTTTTGGAACCGGTTGGCCGCCAGATACCGGTCGCTGGCATAGCTTTGTTTTTCCGTGTCCGTGCGCAGTCCCCGCGCGTCCTTTGTGGCCAGCAGAATCTCGGCGTAGGACAGATCCATAAATCTTCCGGGGATGCCGCGGGATGCCGCGGCCCGCAGGGCCACCAGCTCCGGCGAGTGGTCGAGAAAGGGATAATAGCAGCTGTAACGGGCGGGCTGGCCATCCTCCCCGGACAGCAGCCCCGCATCGTCCCGATAGGCGTAATACAGCGCCACTGGGGCCTTTGTGTCCGGATCAGTCAGGATCGGGATCAATGCGTTGGCGTTTTCCGGTCCTTCCACCAGGATGCATGCAGGGTCATACCGCTGAATGATCCGTTCCAGATGCCAGGCGCAGGCCGGGCTGTGATGGCGCACGGGATAATAGAGTACCGGCGCATCCAGGGAAAACGAAATTACTCCAATTGGCTCCTGGCCTCGTAATAGCGTGTCCATGCTCCGCCCTCCTGCCGCGCTTTATCGCGCACCACAGTGGAAAAGTAGTTGGAGATTTTGCCCAGATCCTCCCGGGATTCCTTGGCAACAGCACCCACCAGATTTTCCACCAGACAAGTTTCCTCCATGCGGCCGTCTCCGTAATACCATGCCGTCATCAGAGTCTGGTAGTAGACGGAAATGGCCTCGGCGGTGCTCATCACCGCGGTGGGCTTTTCAATCCGCTGGCCCTCTGCGGAAATGCCCTCCCGCAGTTCATGGTAGGTGGTGGCCAGCAGCTCAGCCGCCTCCTCATCCAGCGGTTGCGTGATTCCGGCGGCCGAGGCCAAAGCGCCGGCCTCGTTTAAAATGATCTGCTTTTCCAACGCCACATCCCCCACGGGAGTAACCGTCTCAAAGTTGAACCGGCGTTTCAGGGCGCTGGACATCTCGTTGATACCTTTGTCCCGGGTGTTGGCAGTGCCGATGACATTGAAGCCGGGCCGGGCAAACAGCAGCCCGTCGTCTCCCAATTCTGGGATATTCAGGACCTTATCGCTGAGCACGCTGATCAGGCTGTCCTGAACCTCCGCGGGTGTGCGGGTAATTTCCTCAAAGCGGGTGAGGATTCCCTTTTCCATACCCACGTAGAGGGGGGACGGCACCAGTGCCTGTCGGCTGGGGCCATTGGCCAGCAAAAGTGCGTAGTTCCAGCTGTACTTGATCATGTCCTCCGTGGTGCCTGCCGTGCCCTGCACCGTATTGGTGCTGCATCCGCTGATTGCCGCGGACAGCAGTTCGGAAAGCATGGTCTTTGCCGTACCCGGTTCTCCCACCAGCATCAGCCCCCGATTTCCCGCCAGGGTAATAATGCACCGCTCCACCAGCGCGTCGTTGCCCAGATATTTTTTGGGGATGGAAACCAGCTGATCGCCGCAGCGCACCGGTGTTTTCGAGCCCAGGATGAAAAGCCGAACCGCCTTGGGGGACAGCAGCCAGTTCTGCGGTTTCCGGTTTCCCTGGTCCCAGACCCGCAGCGCGGCGAGTTCCTCCCGGTAGCGCTGCTCGGCCTGGGGACGGAGAACAGAGTGCTCCATGATTCATCACCTCGTTGAGAAGTTCACGCCGGGACAGGTCCATAAGTTAACCTTATTTTAGGACGGATTGTGCCAAATAACAACCCATCCCGGTGCAATCCACGGCAGAAATCGGCGGGCGGGAGCCGCCGGCGTTGTGGCGGAGAGTTTTTCCGGCTTGCCGGATGATTGAACGGCCCAAAAGAGCAGATCTTTACTGATTGCTGCAGCTCCATATGATCAAAACATCCACTTTTTATGCCGGAAACTTTTCAAATTTTTGACAAAGTGAGAAATTTCGCAGATGGAAAGAATTTTACCACTTTAATGTATTGACATGTTACCTGTTGGAAGATATAATGCTACAATTAAAGGTGTTTGTGACTTTTGCTTTAATACAGCATGGAGATTTTTTCATGAAAATGCCATTAAAACGAAAGACCCAATTCCCACCTTAAAAATCTTGTTAGAGGAGGATTTTATGAAAAGGAAGTATTTGAGCCTGCTTCTCGCTGTGGTAATGCTGGTTACCTGCATGACCGCCTGCGGCGGAGCCGGTACTGAGGATTCTTCTACCGAACAGACCGCTGGGAGCGGCGAGAAGATCCTGCGGGTGGCAACGCAAGATCCCCAGGTCCCCCTGGATATGCAGCTGAATACCTACAGCAATATCATGAAGGTGACCGACAACATCACGGAGTCTTTGCTGACCACCAACTCTGATGGCAGCTTGGAGCCTACACTGCTCACTGGCATGCCCACCTTGTCGGATGATAAGCTGACCTACTCCTTTGAGCTGAAAGATGGCGTCAAGTTCCACAACGGCGCAGTCCTCACCAGCAATGATGTCAAGTATTCTCTGGAGCGTCTGGTCAAGAAGCTGAAGATGGCCAGCCTGATGGACAAGGTGGAGGGCTACGACGCATTTTTCAATGGCGAAGCCGATGAAATGACTGGCATTGAGATTGTGGACGACACGCACTTCAACATCCACATGTCTGAGGTGTACACGCCGTTCCTGTCTGTTCTGTCTACTCCCTACTGTGCCATCTATCCCGCAGAGGCCTGCGAGGCCGCTGGTGACAGCTGGGGCATGACAGAGCTCTATGGCACCGGCCCCTTCATGCTGAAGAGCTATCAGACCGGTGTGGGTGTGGAGTTGGTGAAAAATCCCGACTGGCACAACGGCGATGTGAAGCTGGACGGCATCAAGTACACCTTTATTGACGATTCCAACACGGGCTTGCTGGAATATCAGAAGGGCAACATCGATGTGGTTTACATGGACGCCTCTCTGTATCCCACCTATGCAAACAGCGATATCAAGGATGAGATCCACACCTTTGAGCCCTTTGGCGGCTACTATATGAGCTTCAACGTCAAGGACATTCCCGAAGTGAAGGTCCGCGAGGCCATCACCTATGCCATCGACAGAAAGGCTCTTTGTGAAAGTGTCCTCTTCGGTACTGCCACTCCGGCCTCTGATTTCCTGCAGAAAGGCCTGATCGGTTACACCGACAGCCTGGAGCAGTTTGAGTACAACCCCGAGAAGGCCAAGGAGCTCCTGGCCGAGGCTGGTTACCCCAATGGCTATGATCTGCGCGTGACCGTCAACACCAAGTATCCCACCACCCTTACCATCGCTACCGCCCTGCAGGCCCAGATGAAGGAAGCCGGCATCAACGTGGAAGTGGAGCAGGTGGACAGCTCCGCCTGGACGGATATGAAGGCCAACGGCGGCGTGACCTGCGGCATCAGCAACTGGTATGTGGACTACAACGATCCGGACAGCATGCTCTATCCCGTCAGCGATGGCCACTCTGATCTCAACTCCAGCTTCTGGCACAACGACGAGTTCAAGCAGCTGATGATCGACGGCGTGCAGACGGATGATGAAACGGAGAGACAGGCGATTTATCAGCGTGCCGACGAGATCCTGACCCATGAGGATTTCGCAGTCGCCATGCTGTACAACGAAACGCTGTTCTATCTGAAGAAGCCGTATGTCACCGGATTCGAGGTCACCTCTACCTATCGTACCATGTTCGCCAATACAGATATTGTAACGGAGTAACAGGTTTGACCGCGGTATCAAACCGGTCAAACTGAACAGTCGCTACGGCAGGATTCTTGAAATCCTGCCGTAGCTTGTAACGTTACAAAGAATTTGGCCCACACATAGGAGGAAAAGCATTGTTATCCTATACATTGAAACGGCTCTGCCAGACGATTTTCGTTCTCATCGGCATCACACTGATTACGTTCATCCTGCTGAATGTTGTGCCTGGCGATCCGGTCGCCATGATGCTTGATAAACGTGCGGACGAACAGACCATTGAGATGGTACGCCACGCGATGGGCCTGGATGTTCCGCTGCCGCAGCAATACCTGAATTTTCTCAAAGGAGCAATCCATCTGGATTTCGGCAAATCCTACTTTACCAATGAAGTGGTGACGGACGCCCTGGTCCGTGCCTTCATGGTCACCGCCAAGCTGGCTGCCATGGCCTTTGTGTTTGCAGTGGTCATTGGCGTCATCTGCGGCGTCGTGGCTGCGGTAAACCGGGGAAAGTGGATCGATTCGCTTCTCATGACGCTGTCCATGGTCGGCGTTTCCGCCCCGGCTTTCTGGGTGGCCATCATCCTGCAGATCGTGGTTGGCCTGAAGCTGGACCTGCTTCCCATCTCCGGTTTTGACGGGATTCCCAATTATATCCTTCCAAGTATTGCACTGGGTACCAGATATGCGGGAAGTATTGCGCGTATCACCCGAACCAGCATGCTGGATGTGATCAAACAGGACTATATCCGTACCGCCCGCGCCAAAGGCGTGACCGAGCGGCTGGTCATCATGAAGCACGCATTGAAAAATGCCATGATTCCGATTGTGACACTGGTGGGAACGGAGCTTGGATATATGCTGACCGGCTCCATGCTCATTGAGAAGGTGTTTTCCATTCCCGGAATCGGAAGTCTGGCAGTTGACGGTATGACAAATCGAGATCTCCCGCTGCTGCAGGGCACGGTCATGTACATCGCTCTCGTGTTTGTTGTTGTAAACCTGATCGTCGACCTTTCTTATGCGTTTATCGATCCGAGAATTCGGTATGGCAAAGGAGGGGACTGATGAAACTGAATTTTTTTAACCGGCAGAAGAAGTATGAGCAATATGTCCTGGATGGCGGATTGGAGTATTCCAGTTACTATAAGGACAGCATCAAAAGACTCAAAAAGAACAAGATGACCATGTTCTGCTTTTGGGTGATTGTGCTGCTGGTTCTGGTCGCCATTTTCGCCCCGCTCATTGCCCCGTATGATCCCAATATGCAGGACTATGCCAATATCCTGAAAGCTCCGTCCAAGGTCCACTGGCTGGGAACGGATGAATACGGAAGAGATATCCTCTCCAGAATCATCTATGGCACCAGAGTCTCCCTGAGCGTCGGTATCCTGGCACAGGTCATCGCCACGGTGATCGGCGTGACCCTGGGCTCGCTGGCCGCTTATTACGGCGGTTGGGTGGACACCCTGATCTCCCGTATCATGGAGATCTTTGCAGCGTTCCCGGACCTGATCTTTGCCATGGGAATCATGTTCGTTCTGGGCCCCGGCATCAAGAACATCTTTATCGCTCTGGGCCTTCTAACCTGGGTGCGCACCGCCCGGCTGATCCGCGGCGCCGTGCTCCAGCTGAAGGGGAAGGAATATGTGGAAGCGGCAAGGGCAAGCGGTGCCTCCGACTTCAAAATTATCACCAAGCATTTGATCCCCAACAGCATTTCCACCGTAATCGTTCTGGTTACGTTGGGTATCCCCAACGCCATCATGTATGAAGCATCTCTGAGCTTCCTGGGCATGGGCATCCAGGCGCCTACGGCCAGCTGGGGCTCCATGATCAGCTTTGCCCAGCCCTACATCAGCTATATGCCCACCTACAGCATTTTCCCCGGCATTGCGATTATGATCACCGTGATTGCCTTTAACATTTTTGGAGATGGTCTCCGGGATGCGTTGGATCCCAAGATGAAGAACCAGTAAGGAGGCCGACATGTCAGAAAACTTACTTGAAGTCAAAGACTTAAAGACGTACTTCTATACGGACAACGGCGTTGTAAAGTCTGTTGACGGCGTCTCTTTTGTGGTCAAGAAAGGTCAGACCCTGGGTATCGTCGGCGAATCCGGATGCGGCAAGAGCATTACCTCTTTGTCGATCATGCAGCTGATCGAGTCGCCGCCGGGAAAAATCGTAGGCGGTGAGATCCTCTTTGAAGGGGAGGACCTGCTGAAAAAGAGCAAAAATGAAATGCGGAAGATCCGCGGCAGCAAAATTGCTATGATCTTCCAGGAACCCATGACTTCGCTCAATCCTGTTTTCACTGTTGGGCAGCAGATCATGGAGGCCCTGAAAATCCACACGGGTATGGACAAGCATCAGGCCAAGGAGCATGCCATTGAAATGCTGAAGCTGGTCCGCATCCCCATGCCGGAAAAGCGCTTCAACGAGTATCCGCACCAGCTCTCCGGCGGTATGCGTCAGCGGGTGATGATCGCCATTGCGCTGTGCTGTCATCCGCAGCTTCTGATCTGCGACGAGCCCACCACCGCTCTGGATGTGACCATTCAGGCCCAGATCCTGGACCTGATCAGTGACCTGAAGGAAAAACTGGGCACATCCGTTATGATGATTACCCACGACCTGGGCGTCATCGCGGAGATCGCCGATGACGTGATGGTCATGTACGCCGGCAAAGTTGTGGAATACGCATCGGCGGATGAGATCTTTGACTCGCCCAAGCATCCCTATACGTGCGGCCTGATGGACTGCATCCCCAAGCTCACGGACGAGGGACAGGAGCGGCTGCATGTGATCAAGGGCATGGTGCCCAGCCCTGATCAGATGCCCAAGGGATGTGCGTTCTGCCCCAGATGCAAGGATTCGAAAAAGATCTGCGAGGAGAAAATGCCCGAACTGGTAGATTTCAACGGGCATAAGATCCGCTGCTGGAAATATACCGATGAATGGGAGGGTGGAGAATGAACGAAGAACAAAAGGCGCCTTTGCTGGAAGTGAAAGACCTGAAAAAGTGGTTTCCTTCTTCTAAATCTCCCTTTTCCGGAAAAAAGCAGTATGTCAAAGCGGTAGATGGTGTCAGTTTTACACTCCACTATGGGGAAACCCTGGGTATCGTCGGTGAGTCCGGATGCGGCAAATCCACCATGGGACGCTCCGTGCTCCGGCTTCTGGAACCCACGTCTGGTCAGATCTTCTTTGAGGGCAAGAATTTCACCGCTCTGAACAAGAAGGAACTGCGAAAGTCCAGAAGTGAGCTCCAGATCATCTTCCAGGACCCCTATGCGTCCCTGGACCCCAGAATGACCATCGGCGACATCATCGCCGAGCCCCTGGATATCCAGCTCAAGCTCTCTGAGAAAGAGCGGATGGAGCGGGTCCTCAAGATGATGGAGCGCGTGGGTCTGAACACCCGTTATGTAAATCGCTATCCCCATGAGTTTTCCGGCGGACAGCGCCAGAGAATCGGCATCGCGCGGGCCATGATCCTCAATCCCAAGGTGGTCGTCTGCGACGAGCCTGTGTCGGCTCTGGACGTCTCCATCCAGGCTCAGGTCATCAACCTGCTGAAGGATATGCAGAAGGAGATGGGAATGGCCTATATTTTCATCTCCCACGACTTCAGCGTCATCAAGCACATTTCGGACCGCGTGGCCGTCATGTACCTGGGACGGGTGATGGAGATCGCAGATAAGAACGACCTCTATAAGCACCCCATGCACCCCTACACCGTCGCACTTTTGTCTGCAATCCCCGTACCGGACAGAAAGCACAAAAAAGAGAAGATCGTCCTGGAAGGCGATCTGCCCAGCCCGGTCAATCCGCCTTCTGGCTGTGTGTTCCATACGCGCTGCCCGAGAGCTCAGGAAATCTGCAAGACTCAGGTTCCACAACAGAAGGATTACGGCAACGGCCATTGCTGTGCCTGCCATTTTCCGCAAGAATAAAGGGGAAAGAAAACAATGAAGATTACCAGCATTAAAGTTCGGAAGACAGATATCCCGCTGAAGGAGCCGCTTCGGATTTCCCTGGGTGTTATCACCCATTCCCGGAGCGCGGTGGTTTCCGTTGAGACCGATGAAGGACTGGTGGGCTACGGTGAAGGTGCCCCCGGCATTCTGATCACCGGAGAAACCATGGAGGGCACCGTGGAGAGTATCCACATCTTTGAGCGGGACCTGATCGGCACCGATCCCACGGATCTGGAGAAGGTGTACTGGATTCTGGATCATGCGGCGGCCCATGCGCCCTGCGGCAAGGCCGCCATCGATATGGCCTGCTATGATCTTCTGGGCAAGAAAGCCGGCCTTCCGGTCTATAAGCTCCTGGGCGGACATGCCAACTACATCGACACCGATATCACCGTGGGCATCGACCGGCCGGAGATCATGGGCGAAAAGGCAAAGGAGCACGTGAAGGCCGGGTTTGACACCATCAAAACCAAGGTCGGCACCTCCTTTGAAGAGGATATCGCCCGCATCAAGGCCATCCGTGAGGCGGTGGGCGACGATGTGAAGATCCGCATCGATGCCAACCAGGCATGGAATGCCAAGGAAGCCGTCCGGATGATCGAGCGTCTCAATGAGTATAATCTGGAGCTGGTGGAGCAGCCGGTGGCCTATCACGATATCGCCGGCCTGGAGTATGTTACCAAGCACACCAACGTGCCCATCATGTCCGACGAGAGCTGCTTTACCGCCAAGGACGCCCTGCGTCTGGTGGAGCGCCGCGCGGTGGACTATCTGAACATCAAGCTGATGAAGTGCGGCGGCATCCGGGAGGCCCTGAAGATCAATGCCATCTGCGAGTCTGCCGGAATCGAGTGCATGCTGGGCTGCATGGCGGAGGAGAGCAATCTGGCGATCACTGCAGCGGCCAGCCTGGGCGCGGCGGTGAAGAACATCACGCGGGCGGACCTGGATGCGACCTTCTCTCTGACCGACCTGCCGTTCAAGGGCGGCATCCGGGTGGAGGATACCAAGCGGCTGGTTCTGCCCGAGGAGCCTGGTTTCGGCTTTATCGGATTTGATCAGTAAGGAACAAAAGGCAGGAGAGAGGTTGCAATGTATCAGGATCTATCTTATATGACCATACCGCTTCCGGAGGACATTCAGAAGCTGAAGACTTATGGTGATTTTGCCGGTGCCGGCAAGATGGTGGATTACTTTCTTGGTAAGGAAATCCCCAAAGCACTGCGGGAACGCCTCCTGATCGAAAAGGATGTCCTGCGGGTGCTGGGCAGAAACGAATATCCCTATGGATATGAGGAAGCACTGGACATCATGACAAAGCACATCCGGGACTTCAAAAAGGAGGAACTGGATGAGCTGAAGGAGATCGGCGCAGCGGACTGGGTCTACATCAACGGTGAGGTACACTTCCAGAGACGGTTCTATGAGAATCTGATCAAGACCCGTCCCGACCTGGCGGAGCGCGTCATTCTGGCGGATGTGGACGATGCCCGTTCCAATGAGCTCAAACAGAAGCTGCTCAACGACAATGTCCGCTATATGAAAGAGCACGGCGGCAGAACGGTGCGCACCCGCATCCGTGCCACCATCCAGGCGGCCAAGGGCGCGGAAGAGGTGGGGCGGAAGGTCTTCGTGCACCTGCCGATTCCCAAGGTGTGCCAGCAGGTCTCCAACATCGAGATCCTGGATGCCTCTCCGGAGATCACCTCCATCGCCCCGGAGGACGCGGCACAGCGCACGGTGTACTTCGAGACGGTCCTGCAGGAGAATCAGCAGTTCATGGTGGAGTATGCCTACGACTACCACGTGGATTATGTGGAACTGGACCCGGAGAAGGCGTCGGCGGAGCAGCCTGATTTCTGCACCAATGAGCAGGCACCCCACATCGTGTTCACACCTTATCTCAGAGCCTTGCTGGAGGAGATCCTGGACGGGGAGACCAATCCGGTGAAAAAGGCCAGAAAGATCTATGACTTTGTGACAACAAAAGTCATGTACTCCTATATGCGGGAATACTTCACCATTCCCTGCATCCCGGAGTATGCCGCGCTGAATCTGAAGGGCGACTGCGGCGTGCAGGCCCTGCTGTTTATCACGTTGTGCCGTATGACCGGAATCCCCGCACGGTGGCAGTCCGGCCTGTATGCCACGGAATTCTACACTGGCTGCCATGACTGGGCTCAGTTCTACGTGGCCCCCTACGGCTGGGTGTTCGCGGATCTGTCCTTCGGCGGGAGCGCCTGGCGTATGGGCAATACGGAGCGCTGGAATTACTATTTCGGCAACCTGGATATTTTCCGCATGCCGGCCAATTCCGAGATCCAGGCGGAGTTCATCCCCGAGAAGAAATGGCTCCGCATCGACCCGGTGGACAACCAGAGGGGCGAAATGGAGTATGAGGACCACGGGCTTGCCTTCCAGGACGTGATCGTCAAGGAGACCCTGATCTCCATGGAGGATCAGTAAGTCCGGGAGACCGGCTGACGCAGCCCCTTTCAAGTGAAACTCCCCTCAAAAAGCTGCAAAAAGAAAAAGCACCGGAAATTCAAAGGAATTTCCGGTGCTTTTTTGCGGCTGTTCTGGGAATTGGACCTGCGATTTTCCGTACGAAGAGAGCTTTGATGCCTTTCCGCCTGATCCCGCTGCCGCAGGGGCCTCTGATGAATTTTTCGGCCCGCTGGAGAATTATGGGGAAGCATCCACAAACTTGTCGATGGGACCACAGGGGGACGGACGCTTTCCGGTGTCAGGGGCGCTCCCGCAGAGGAATATAAGATTTGTGTGCGCTGACAGCCTTGTAGGCGGGGCGGATGATCCGGGCGTCCGGACTGCAGCATTCTTCGATGCGATGCGCACACCAGCCGGGCATCCGTGCACTGGCAAAGACAGCGGTGTATAATTCCGGGGGGATTCCCAGCATCTTGTATACGAATCCCGAGTACAGGTCCACATTGGCGCAGATCGGCTTGTCTCCGCCTCTCTCCTGTAAAAGGATCTCGGGGGCCAGCTGCTCGATCCGTTCAATCAACTCCAGTTCCGGGGCCAGTCCTTTCTTTTCGGCCAGACGGTGTGAAAACTGCTTGAGGATTACGGCCCGGGGATCTGACACAGTGTATACCGCATGTCCCATGCCATAAATCAATCCGGTTCCGTCGCCCAGCTCCTTCCGGACGATCTTTGCAAGACAGTCCTTCACCTCCGCAGAACTGTTCCAGTTGTGGACATGGGCCTTGATGCACTCCAGCATCTCCATCACCTTTATGTTGGCTCCGCCGTGACGGAAGCCTTTCAAAGAACCGACAGCTGCCGCGATGGCGGAGTAGAAATCCGTCCCGGAGGAGGTCATGACGCGGCAGGCAAAGGTGGAGTTATTTCCGCCGCCGTGCTCAGCGTGGAGGATCAGGCAAAGATCCAGCAGACGGGCTTCCTCTTCTGTAAAGTGGTTGTCCCTGCGCAAAGAGTAGAGAAAATTTTCCGCAACACTGAGATCCGGGCGCGGGCAGTGCAGATAGAGACTTTCCCCGTCAAAATAGTGGCGTTTCGCGGCATAGGCGTGGGCCACGATTGTGGGAGTCCGTGCGACCATGCGGAAGGATTTGAACAGTTCGTTCCACAAAGAGCGGTTTTCTGCTTCTCCATCGTGGGAATGGAGGGTCAAGATACAGCTTTCCAGCTTGTTCATAATGTTGCGGTTGGGAGAGCGGAGAATCATATCCTCTGTGAAATAGCTGGGGAGACAGCTCCAATGGGCGATCAGAGCCTGAAATTTTTTCAACTGGTCCGCATTGGGAAGGCCGCCAAACAAAAGAAGGTATACCACTTCTTCAAAACCAAACCGCTCTTCACAAATACATTGCTGGATGATTTCCTGGATGTCGATGCCGCGGTAAAACAGACGTCCCTCCCGTGGAACTTTTTGACCGTCAATCAAATCATAGCCGTTTACATCGCCTACGGCGGTGACACCCGCAATCACACCGGTGCCGTTGGGATACCGCAATCCCCCGCATAACGGTCTGATCGTTCTGGTAGGAGGGAAGCGTGATATTACTGCGGAAAATGCCCTCCAGATCGTGGGCGGCCCGCAGGCGGGGACCTCTGAGATGTGAACTAAAGCGATTGACGACTTTAGTGAGTCTACCGATGCATTTAAGCCCGCTAACTTTCTGGATCTGTTTAGTTCTCTCAAGGCCCTGAAGATCCGCATTATGAATGATCTCAATTACACCGCCTCTATGGAGGTTCCCGGGGCACATCCGCAACGCACGTGTCCTATTCTGAGGCCTTTACTCCTCTGCAGCCCAAGATGATTGACAGACCCCTAGCCAGGCATAACTATTCCATCCAGATGATCCGTCTTTTCAAGATGTATTTCCAAACGCCGCCGGTGGCATCCAATCTGTTCGTTGCCCAGTCGATGACGGGCCTGGATGTTGTGGGAATCTCCAAGAAGGCGCTTCCCTTTATGGCGGTGCTGATCATCTCGATGATAATCGTCGCATTTGTCCCTGCTGTTTCGATGGGGATTCTGAGCCTTTTCGGCTGAGTGCCCACAGCAAATCTGCAAGCAGACGCCCTGCGGAAATTCCGCAGGGCGTCTGTTCGCATAAATGGCGGGTGGGCGCAGTTCGGGGACAATGTTTTCCGGACAGGATGGCGTTAGCTCGTATGACGGAATCTCCGGCGGTATTCCTTTGGCGTCGTGTGGTAAACCCGGTCAAATTGCTGGCTGAACGCCCGCATGTCCGGAAATCCGGCCTCCATGGAGATATCCAGAATGTTCTTTTCCGTGTGGGCAAGAAGACGGCAGGCGTGTGTCAGGCGAATACTATAAAGGTACTCTTTGAATGTCAATCCCAGCTTCTTTTTAAATAAGCGGGAGAGGTATTCGCAGGAGATGTTGTACAGGCTGGCCATATCTTTCAGCATCAGGGGCTCTGTGTAATGGGTGTTGATGTATTGGATGATGTCCTGCAGGCTCGACTCCCGGTCAGAAAGCCGGCAGGAGGAGCCGGCTTTTTTGGGGCGGCTGAAATGTTTTGCCAGCGTATAATAGATCATACAGATCAAACCGTGGATTTGCAGCAGTTCCAGGTCAGACTCAGCACTGTCCTGATGAAGCTCCCGGGTGTAGGAATAAGTGCGGCTGGCCTCATACAAATGGGTCATCAGATTTTTCAGTTCCGAAATTCGTTCGGGACAGATGGAAAGGTCAAACTCCAGAGCGTCTAGATCGGGACACAAATTCTGCCAGAAGTTCATGTCCGCCACCAGAGAAATGCCCCGGTGATCCCCTACGGAATTCTCACCTACATAATGGAGCTGGCCGCTGTTGACCAAAATCAGCTGCTGATTCTGCACATCGTAGCACTGACTGTCCACCCGGGCACGAAAGCCCCCCTGGAGAAAATAGCAGATTTCCACATTGGTATGCCAGTGCAGAGGCAAGTGAGCATTTTCGTCCTCATTGAACAGAATTTTGCCGGGAATCCTTGGGTCGCGCAGTCTTTCACTCAGGAACAGCATCTTCACTCACCTCCTGTATTGAATATATTTTACCCGGAAAGTTTCCCACTTGCAACAAAAAGGTCAGGGCACCGATCTTTCGGTGCCCTGGCCCGTTCAAAAGGCGGCTATCAGTACTGCCAGCAATTATAGTGGAAAGCGGGGACCTCGGGTTCGCCGGTCATCTCCTTTTCGTGTTGGCAGAATTTAATGTAGTCATCATGGATGCGGACGATGTCCTCCCCCTCCATTTGAGGAACGACGCGGCTGGCCTCGGTCAGGAAGTGCATTTCATCCCGGCCCATAGCGCGGCCCTTTCGGGTGTGCAGATCATAGGCATAGTCAGGAACCTGGGGCTTTTTGCCGTGTTCCCACTCCTTGATAATCTGGTTTTTGATATTGTCGGTGGTGCGCTCCTTGGTGCACCGGCAGAGGAAGCGGATGGCGTGCATGAAAAACAGAGGCTGATCGCCGTCAGAATAGGGGAACTCCTGGGCAATTTTGAAAAGGGTATAAACCTGCTGGGGTGCCTGAGGATTGCCAAATCCCACATCCTCCACAGAGATGGCAAGCAGCCGGCGCCACATCTTTTCGTGGAACTGGGGGCTGGTAATGTACATCTCATAAGCGGCAGCCAGTGCGTTTTCCTCCAACCCGCGGCGGATGGATTTTTGCAGCATGGAAATCAACTCATCGCCGGGGATGCCATTCCGGGACTGGATATTGGACCAGGGATCATAGGACATAAAGGCTTCTTTTTCCATTTCTTGTTACCTCCTCAGATAGCGAAATTCACTGCAGCATGGAAACCAGACTCTCCAGTTCCGTACGCACATCGGCACCATTGTTGAGGATGTTGTCCATGGCGATGACCACGTAGTCGTGCAAGCCACTGGAGGTATAGGTGTCGGTCTCAAAGCCGGGATAGGTGTAGGCGAATTCCTGCTGTTCCACGCCGGCCAGCTGGGCGGGGGCAGCGTTCTGCAGGAATTCCTCACTGGCAGCCACAGACTTCAGGAAGGGCAGGCGGGACTCGCCGGAGAGGATCTTCTGGCTGACTTCATAGGACTGCAGGTACTGGATGAAGATCCAGGATGCCCAGCGGGTGGCCAGGTCGCCGCTGTTATCCAGCATGCTGACAAGGAACCCTTCCGCGTAGTCGGCCTTGGTGCCGTCCTCAAACTGGGGAACAGGAGCGCAGGACCACTCGAATTTGTTGCTTTCAGGGATCTTCATATTGATGAACTCGCCTTCGTTGCCGGAGCTGATGTACAGCTGCACCTGCTGGTTGGCGAAGGGACCGGAGAAGAAGAAATCCTCACCGGGAGTGCGGATGATTCCGCGCTGGACCATATCCTGATACCAGGAGATTACGTCTGTCGTGCCATCCATGTCATCGGCGAAGAGCAGCTTGCCGTCCCGGTCGGTATAGCCGATCCCTTTCTGCTCCACCAGGGTGGAGAAGCACTTGACGCCCTCGTCCCAGCCGCCAGCCGGCCGGCCGGTGATTTCAGAGATCTTGGTGCAGACATCCTCAAATTCTGTCCACGTGGTGGGAACCGTCAGGTTGTTCTCCTTGAAGAAGTCCACGTTGTAGTACATTACCTCGCAGGCCACATAAAGCGGCAGGCTGTAATAGCCTTCCACCGGATAACTGCAGCTGTCCTCGATGTAGATGTCGTAGTAGTCGTCCAGGTCCAGGCCGTAGTTCGCGTTTTCAATGTACGGCGTCAGGTCGACTACGCACCCGGCCTGCAGCCAGTCCACCACAGAAGCGGCTTCTGTCATGGTCACGTTGGGCATATTACCGGCCTTAATGGCGGCGGTGACGGCATTTTCCAGATCGGACATTTCACCCTTGGCATAGGACTCCACAGTGATGCCCATTTCGGCACCAATACCGTTGTTGAAATCGTCCACGATCTCATTCAGGGTCTGCTGCATGTTTTCCTGGACAATGCCGTGCCAGAACGTGATGGTGATGGGCTCGGACAGCTCCACCTCCACGGACGCGGGGTCCACCGGTTGGGTCTCGGAGCTGTCAGGAGTACTGCCGCTGCCTCCGCAGGCGGTCAGGCTGAACACCATGCACAGCGCAAGAAACATACTCAACCACTTTTTCATATCGTACCTCCAAAAATATTTATTTTGGGCATCAGCCCTTGGTACCACCGGATGCAACGCCTTCCATAATTTTTTTATGGAAAACGATGTAGAAGATGACCATGGGGAGCAGCACAATACAGGCGGCTGCCATCTGGTTATGCAGATTGGAACTGGATGCCTGCCGGAACCGCAGAAGGCCCACAGAAAGCAGGGTGTGCTCGTCAGAGAGAGTGACGATCAGGGGCCACATGAAGGAGTTCCATGCGGTAATGAAGGTCAGGATTGCGACAGTGACAATCGCGTTGATATTCATGGGGACCACAATTTTGATCAGGAACTTCAGATTGCTGCATCCATCCACTTTAGCCGCCTTGAAAAGGGACGGCGGCGTCTGCATGAAGTATTCCTGCAGCATGAAAATGTAAAAGCCGTTGGCCACTGTGGGCAGTACGATGCCGGAGAATGTGTCCAGCAATCCCAGCTGGCTGCACGTTACATAGTTCTGGATAATCAAGATCTCCGAGGGAACCATCATGGTCAGCATAAACAGGTAAAAGCAGATGTTTCGGCCCGGAAAAGAGTAAATGCTGAAGGCGAATGCACCGAGGATGGAGAACACCAGCGTCACCACCACACTGAGAATTCCCACCCAGATGGTATTGCGGAAATACAGGGCAAAGGGCACCAGATTCCAGGAATACGCATAGTTTTCCCACTGGGGGGATTCCGGGAACCACTGGGGGGGAATGGAAATGGCCTCCGGCAATGTTTTCAAGGAGGTGAGAAGCATCCAGATAAAGGGAAACATCATCACCAGTGCGCCCACAATCAAAATTGCATATTTCACAGCGGTCAGAACCGTCTTGCGGGTATCCCGGATCCGCAGGTCCGTCTGTTTTCTCTTCATTGTACGGCCCCCTTATACGTAATGAATAAACTTCTTGGACACAACCCGCTGTACCACCGTGATCAGGATGATAACGATCAGGAACAGGATTGCCGCAGCTGCCGCGTAGTTTACTTTTCCCTGGTCATAGAACATCCAGTAAATGTAGTACATGATGGTGATTGCCGCGTTTCCGGAGCCTGCGGTCCCGCCAGAAAAAGAGACAAACATGGCGTACACCTCGTTGAAGGTTCGGGCGACATAGATCACAGAGACCAGAATGACCATCCAGATGGTGGGGCTCAGCAAGGGAAGGGTGATGCGGAACAGCGTCTTTGCCGGGGAGGCACCGTCGATCCTGGCCGCCTGATAGACCTGCGGACTGATTTTTTGAAGGCCTGCCAAAAACAGAAGGATCTTGAATGCCAGACCGTTCCACACGGAGAAGATGGACAGGCTCACGATCATCAGGGTCGGATCGGTGAGCCATTCTTTCGGACTGATACCAAACAGCTGCAGAAAGTAGTTGATATAGCCGTAATCCGAATGAAACAGCCACAAAAATGCCATGCCGATGGCAATGGTAGAAGTTACGTAAGGCAGGAAGTATATGGTCTGAAACAGACCCTGCAGCCGTTTGATAGAATTGATCAGCAGGGCAGCGCCCAGCGCCAGCACCAGCGTGATCGGCAGTGCGATGAGCAGCAGGATCAGCGTATTTTTGCAGGCCATCCAGAAAGTAGAATCCCGAAGGACCCAGGCGAACGAGGAAAGGCCAAACCCCTCTCCGGTATTGGTAATGTAGATGTATTTTTGATAAAAGGCCGTGCGCAGGACCATGATTAAGGGGTATATGGTAAACAACAGCAGCAGCGCCATTCCGGGGAGAATGTAGAGGTATGCCCATCCGCTGCGGACACGCAGGGTTCCGTCGCTCATTTCAATCAGCCGGGACTTTTGCTGCTTGGAAATTTGCGCCCCTTCTTTTACGTTATTGTTTCGCATAGCACAGCCCCCTTACAGGCGGACACCCGTCTCAGCATCAAACAGATAGCAGCGCTTTTCCGACACGCGCACGCGAATCTCCTGACCAGGACGCACGTATTCCTCAGCGTTGAGAAGTGCACGAATCGGCTGATCGGCCAGCAGGAAAGAGACGACCTGGTCCTGCCCCCGCATTTCCACATCCGTAAGCGTAACGGCAAAATCATCACCCAGTGACCATGCCTCGGGCCGAATTCCCAGTTTGGCGGGGCCGGAATAGTCGGAGCCGCAGTGGATGCGGACGCCATTCTGCAAAACTGCCCAGCCCTGATCGACCTGGACATCCACGTAGGAGATGGGTGGATTGCCCATGAAAGACGCCACAAAACTGTTGGCCGGATTCAGATACATCTCATGGGGATCAGCGATCTGCTGCACCACGCCCTGCCGCATCAAGACGATCTCGTCCGTGATGCTCATGGCCTCTTCCTGGTCATGGGTAACGAAAATGGTGGTCACCTTGGATTCCTGCTGAATCCGGCGGATTTCCATCCGCATTTCCATGCGCAGCCGCGCGTCCAGATTGCTGAGAGGTTCGTCCAGCAACAGCACGTCGGGCTTTTTGATCAAGGCCCGGGCGATGGCGACCCGCTGCTGCTGTCCGCCGGAGAGCTGGCCGGGCTTGCGGTCCATCAGGGACTCGATCTGGACCAGTTTGGCGATTTCATCTGCTGCTGCGTCTCTTTTGGCGCGGGTGTATTTTTTGCCGGTTTCGGGGTCCTTCATATTGGACAGAGGGAAGACAATGTTGTCTCGAACCGTCATATGGGGATACAGCGCATAGTTTTGAAATACCAGACCAATGTTGCGCTTTTCCGGCATCAGCGTCGTGACGTCCCTGTCTCCGAACAGGATCTGTCCGTCTGTTGCACTTTCCAGTCCGGCAATCATGTAAAGAGTTGTGGATTTTCCGCATCCGCTGGGTCCAAGCAGACCTGTCAGCTTCCCATCCTTGAATACGACATTGAGTTGATTGACCGCCGTAGTCTTACCGAACTGCTTTGTGAGGTTTTTTACTTGGACATCCATTTTTGCGCGGCCCCTTTCCGTAATGTTTATTTCATTATATAGAATCACGTAAAATTTTTCTCGACGATATTTGACAGTTTACTTACACAATTTGACTAAAATGGAGAAAAAGCGGGTAAGGTCGACCTTTGCTATCGTCTGATTTGACGGATAAAAGGGGCGCGGTTCCCTAAAAGTCCTGAAAGCGTTCCGGGCTTACCCGGGCTGAAAAGGTTCCGAATTTCATGCGGCATGAGGATGGCAGAGGTATTTGAAATTGTGCGCTGCCGCCGGAAACAAGGTTCCTTTTTCTGTATTGGACACGGCAGAAAGCGCAAAAAAACAGCTCCGGGCAGGATTTTTCCTGCCCGGAGCTGTTTTTTTCAGATGGCTTCCCGCAAATGTCCACGCCGCTGTTACCTTCTGCGGCCGCATTCGCCGGCGGGAGAACGCGGTGAAACGAACCGCATTGGTCAGGAGCGGAAAGCAAAAAGGTCCCTGCCGCCCAAGCTGTTTGGGAACACACCGTCTTCTTTACTGACTCCAGTGCTTCCGCCTGCAAAACAGCCTGCACCCGCTGTCAGCAAGCGTACCGCTGCGGCGATTCCGGCGAAGAGAACAACCTGTGTCCTATTTTCCGCCGGAACTGTGGGAGCTGCAGGTGCGGTGTCCGGCATCACCCATTGGAACTCGATAACCTTCCGAAACTGCACGGCAGACTGAAAACGGCCTTTCAGATGGACGGTGAGACCCTTCAAAATGGATTTCTCCAGATACTCCGGGATGTCAAAATCCAACTGGGAGACAGGAACCAGCCCATCTTTGCCCAGATGTTTCCGAGATTACGGAGTCACGTCCCGGTGGGTGAACCCCACCGTGTGGACGGCGGTGCAGGACTGTTCCGGCTCTGAGGACCACTGGAAATTTTTTCTCATTTTCTGCAAAGTCAAAACCGCGGCAGGAACAGGGGGACATTCCGTTCGGGTTGCTCCCGGAAACAGCTGCAGCAAAGGGGCTTTGCAGCTGTCATGGTTGCCGCACAGCCCCTCCTGGAATCAAAGGTATATGCAAATACAAGTTTAGGATAACTCCTTTTGAAAACCATCACAATATGCTGGCATCACAGGGAAAGGTGCGAAATATTTGAGAACTCCCGCCTTGCGATGAATCTTTTGAATAACCGGGAACCGGATTTTCTGCCAGAGTCTGAATGTACAAAACTTGCGCTGCTGCAACCAAGATAAGGAGCTCTCCTCACGAACTATGGTAAATGATAACCCTTTCTTAACTGTGATCGAAAGACATGGATCGAACCAGCATGCCCAGGGATTGTGTGCCGCAGACAGGAGGCTGCATAGCTGGACAGCTATTGCAAGCACTGCACCAGCGGTTCTTCAACGAACCGGAGTGCGAAGAAGTTCAGACGCAGATCGAGGAGCTTCGGCAGAAACTGCGGGACCATCTGCCAAACCAGCGGCGCCGTTGGCAGAGAAGGTGGGAGTGACCATGACATTTGTGGCAGATCGTGTCGGATCTCTTGCCCCGATGAGGCCTTCCAACAGGGCTACAGCCTCAGCAGGGGACTGGCGGGAGTCGCCTCGGATGAACTGTTCTGTCATGGATTGGAACAAAATGAGGCCCGCGTGGGCAGTATCGGGCGAGAAAACACGGCCGGCTTGAAATCTGGCGAGCATAGCGGAGGAGACTTCATCGAGCAAAGCCTGCCGATCATCAGGGGAGGCCTTATCCAAAATGGCCTGAAAGTAACTGCGGTTCCGCACGATATGCTGCAGCAGTCCGGTCAGTGCCTGCTGCCAGGAGGGGAAAGACACCAGCCAGGCGGACAGTTCCGGTCCATCCGATCGGATACACCAGGAAAAGAGATCGTAAACGTCTGCAAAGTGATAGTAAAACGTCTGTCGATGGATATCGCATTGCTCAGTCAGTTCCCAAATGCGGATTTTCTCCAATGGTTTTTCATTTAGCAGTGTTTTCAAGGCATCCGCCAGTTTGTACTTGGTGCGGTCCCCCTTCGGTGCTTGTCGCATAGTGCCTCCTTTGCCCTGTGGGCGTTCAATCGGCTGTCTGCACCTACTATAATTTTCGCAAAAGTGTCAAAAAACGGACAATACAGCCGAAATCATCTATGTTTCCTCTTCAAAAAGACTGCTACAGTGGAACCAGAAACGTATGCGAATACGCCAAAGGCGTGGTTTCGCTGTCACCAACCAGTATAGGTGAAGTGGTTTAAAAAGAGATTGAAATGTTACGTTCGGCTACAATGCGCCGGTGCCTTATTGCCAAAAAAGCGGCGGCCGAGGGGTGGCTTTTTGCCAACTTATACGGCAAGTGTAACCGAGGAACGGGCAAAGGGGGCAAGGGTGATGCGGCATTATCAGGTGAACCGTCCGGAGGAAACGGCCATGCGGCGGCTGCTGCAAGCGAATCCGCTGAATCCCACAGGGATGATCCTGCGTCTTGCATGGCTGCAGGGCCTTTTGCGGGATGAGATCACCAATCTGACATGGGAACAGGTGTCTTTCTTGGACCACCAGATCGAGCTGCCGGACCGGAACGTTCCTCTCTGTAATGAGATGGATGCGTATCTGCGCCAGATGCATGACAGGTGGGGCAGCCTTTCGGAATATGTAGTCTTTTCAGAGCGGTATAAAAAGCCCATGCAGCCCCAGGCTATTTCCCGTATTGCCCGCCGGGCGCTGGACAGCGTGGGGCAGACAGAGGTCCGGCTGCTGGATCTGCGTCATGATTATGTCATTCGGAATCTGGAAGAGCATGGATGGAGCTATGTGGCCCATGTGACAGGCATTGAGGTCCGGGCCCTGCAGGCCCATTTCACACCATATGTCGCCGCTGCGCAAAAGACAGCCCGGCAGGAGCCCCCTCAGATTGATGAACTGAAGCTGTGGAAACTTCTCCAGGCAGAGAAAGACAGCTCGGTGGGGCTGGCAATCTGGCTGACATGGCAGGAAGGGCTCAGCGGGGGTGAAATTATCTCTTTGACCTGGGATCAGGTGGATCTGGGAGAAAACGTGCTGCGTCTGCCGGACAGGACAGTGCCCCTGGGCAACACCGTCCGACGGATGCTGTTGGACCGGCAGGCGGATAGGACCTTGAATGAACACGTGTTTCTTTCCTCCAGGGCAAAAAAGCCGGTGGATCTGCCGCGGCTCTCCAGCCTGGTGCGCTCCGCTCTGATTCGGGGTGGTCTGGATGGGGTTACGCTGCGAGATCTGCTCATCAGCGGTGCCCGGACCCGGGAGGAGACAGCCATTGTGGAGTGGATCCGGCGGAAAGGAACCATTTCACGCGGAGAAACCATGGACTTGCTGGGAGTGACGAAAGTCGCTGCGTATAACCGGCTTCGCCGGATGGCAGACGAAAAAAAGCTGGTCCGTGTGGGCGGAAAATACTACCTGCCGGGGACTGTGGTGCCGCCGGAGGAACAGTCTGCGGCGATCCGGGCCTATCTGGAGAAGGAAGGGTTTGCATACCGGCAGGACGTGGCGGAGATGCTGCATATCCAAAGCCGCCAATGTACAGTGATCCTCAAACGCATGGTGGATCAGGGAGAGCTCGTGCAGGTGCGGCAGCGGTACTATCTAAAGGAGGCGTGAACGCGGCAGTGCCGTTTCACGCCTCTTTTTAGTTGGAACTTTTTTTATGGTTACAGTTGAATTAAAAGATAAAACAGCGAAAATAGCGCATTTTTTCATCTTGTTAACAAAGAGAGGAAAAACGTAGACAGACGGGCCGGGAACGACTAAAGTAGCTTTGCCGAGGAGCTCTTGCCCCGTCCGTCGGGCCGGGAGGGAGAATGGCTAGCTCTCCGGACGGCTTCCGGCCCGGCGGATTGGGGTGAACGCCCCTTGCAAAAACAAAAAGGAGGAAAATCCATGAAGAAATTTCTTTCTCTGGTCCTGGCACTGACACTGACCATGTCTCTGTTCACTGTCAGTGCCGGGGCTGCGGAATTCACGGATGACGACACGATCCACTATCAGGAAGCCGTCGATGTGATCTCCGCAGTTGGGATCGTCGATGGGTATAATGACGGGTCTTTCAAGCCCACCGACGTTTTGACCCGCGGCGCTGCCGCAAAGATCATCTGCAACCTGATCCTGGGACCCACTACCGCATCCGCGCTGGGAGCTGACACCGCTCCCTACAAGGATGTTCCCGCCTCCAATGTCTTCGCCGGCTATATTGCTTACTGCCAGAAGGAAGGCATCATCAGCGGTTACGGAGACGGCACCTTCAAACCCGGCAACAGCCTGACAGGTTTTGCATTTATGAAGATGCTGCTGGGCGCTCTGGGCTATGATATGAACTATGAGGGCTTCACCGGCCCCAACTGGACGGTCAATGTAGCCAAGCTGGCCAGCGGCATTGATCTGGACGATGGCAACAAGGATTTTGTGGGCAGCAAGGCTGTTACCCGTGAGGAAGCCTGCCTGTATGCCTTCAACACCCTGAAGGCCACCATGGTGGAGTATGACTCCAAGACCACGGTAGAGATCAGCGGTACCACCGTTCAGGTCGGTAACGAGGATGCCCGGGATATGGTGAACAACACCAATACCGACGGCTACATCGACAAGGACGGCCTGATGCAGTTCGCTGAGAAGTACCATACCGATCTCAAGCGCAGCGACGATACCTCCGACGATTTCGGCCGTCCCGCCAACGAGTGGAAGTTCAAGGCTGAGACCATCGGCACGTACGTGGATACCAGCCTGCTGGTGGGCAGCTACACTGAGTCCGCCGAGCAGGGCCAGCTGTATCAGCTGATCGGCAAGGCCACCGTGGACGACATCCGTGATCGGAAGGACGCCTACGTGGAGACCTACACCAACGGCGAGGCCAAGGATTACGGCGTGGATGACCTGTTTGTCAAGAGCAGCACCGCCGATGCTGGCGACTCTGGCCGCGGTGTCCTGACCGAGGTCTACGTGGACGACGAGTACGGCGCTGACGAGGACGAGACCATGGTCACCATCGTCTTCATCAACACCTACCTGGTCCAGGCCACCAGCGACTACAACTCCACCAAGGAATCTCTGAACATCGACTATATCGATGACAACGGCTCCGTCCGGCCTACCGGCTTCCCCAACAGCATCGATCAGGATGACTTCGACGTCTCCAGCTACAAGGAAGATGACTATCTGCTGGTCACCTACTCCCTGGACGACAAGGAGATTCACTCCGTCGCTCCCGCCAAGGTCCTGACTGGTGAGGTTGACACCTACGAGGAGCGGGACTCCATCACTGTGGACGGTACGAAGTACAAGTACAACGACATCGTCGGCAGTGATTCCAAGAACCCTGACTACGGCAAGGATGAGACCTTCAGCGTGGGCGATTCCTGCACGCTGGTCCTGGATGAGCATGGCTTCATCATGTACGTGGACGAGGCCAACGCCTCCGGCGACTATGTGTATATCCAGAACACCGCCGATTCCAGCGGCCTGGGCAAGAACGCCAAGGCAGCCGCCTACTTCACCGACGGCACCTACAAGGAGATCGACATCAAGAAGATCACCAAGAACGTCACCGGTACCAGCGGCACCAACTACAAGGGCGGCGTTACCAGCGCTTCCAACATCGACAAGGATACCGATGCCCTGCGCGGCTGGTACACCTACTCTGTCAACAGCGCCGGTGAGTACACCCTGAAGGACATCGACGCCAACGGCATCAAGAACACCAAGTACATCAACACGGTGGCTGAGATCACCGGCGCCGGCCAGATCATCGAAAACGAGAAGGTCAGCTGCTTCGTGTACGCAGGCGCCGACGGCAAGCGCATCCTGGCCAACAGCGACACCGTGTTCCTGGTCATCGACAGCGACGACGACATCGACGTCTACACCGGTCTGACCGCCGCTCCCGATGTCTATGCCTCCAGCAAGACCACCAAGAGCAATCCGGCCTATGTCTCCTGGGTCGAGAAGACCACCGGTAAGGATTCCGGCTATGCCAAGTACGTCCTGGTGGATATGAGCGACGACGCCGATGCCAAGATCGATGACGCTTCCAGCGACGACTATCTGTTCGTCCTGCATGACAGCAACAAGCGCATCAACATCGGCAACGACAAGGCCTACTTCGAGTATGACGTTATCGTCGACGGTGAGGTCACCACCGCCATGATCAATGACGGCGACGAGAATGAGCTGGAAGAGGGCAAGCTGTACAACAAGATCAAGACCAACTCCGACGAGTACATCACCGGCGGCGACGAGATCGGCTATGACACGGATGAGGCCTCCGGTACTGACCTGAAGAGCAGCACCGATCCCATCAAGCACAGCAACGGCACTCTGCAGCTGGGCGGCAAGAAGTGGATCGTGGCCAGCGACGCCGAGATCTACCTGGCCGTGGACGGCGTGGACGCCAACAAGGACCTGCTGAAGGATGCGGACGCCGACTTCGAGACCTATCTGAAGATCAGCGCCAACTCCTTGGCCGGCTACCTGAACGGCTATGACTACACCTATGACTACTACGCCGTGCGGGACGATGACAACAGCGAGATCCTCACCGACCTGTACGTGTGGGTCACCTCCGCCAAGGAGACCAACAACAGCGGCAGCAGCACGGAAGACACCGACAAGGGCAACGGCTACACCGCGGAGACCTCCATGGCTTCCAACGGCAGAGCCACCGTGCGCCTGACTGCCAACCGGCCCAGCTACGCCGCAGGCCAGGTGAACTTCTCCTTCGACGTCTTTGTGGGCGGCGAGTATGTGGACACCAAGAACGGGACCATCGAGAGCGGTAAGGATACCGTCACGGTCAACTGGACCGACAGCGGCTTTGACACCAGTGACAAGATCACCATCAAGAACTTCAAGTTCGACCCTGCTGCGGTGAAGGTGGTCTTTGAGGGTGCTAACATTGCGGAGACCACTGTGGAAACCAACGCGGACAGCTTCGACTTCACGGTTCCCAGCGACGGTTACACGGCAGGCAATTTCAACTATGAGATCACCGGCCTCTCCGGCGACAAAACGTCCGGTGAGGGTACCGTTGGTCAGAAGGTGACGGTGAGCAATGTCAAGGTTGCCGGCGACAGAAAGGTCACCGTTACCATCACCGGCCTGACCGACGAGTACAAGATCACGGTTCCCGAGAGCCCCGTGGAAGGCGTGACCATCACTGCTTCTGTGAATAAAGCGGCTGCCGGCACTGAGGTGACCATCTACGCTGAGGCCAAGAGCTTCAGCTCTGGTGATACCTATGCCAAGGCCGTGACCGTGGACGGCAAGACCGTGGTGCTGAAGGACAGCTCTAAGACCGAGGTCACCAAGATCACTGTCAAGGGCAACGTGGACCTGAAGGCCGAGGGCGCTGTGAAGGTTGTGACCACTCCCAAGCTGAAGGTGAAAAGCATGAGCTGGAACAACACTCAGATCGTGCTGAAGTTTAACCTGCCGGTGGATCCCTCCAGCGTGGCCAAGGATGACTTCAAGCTCACCTCTGATACCAACAACGCTACCATCGACGGTGTGTCTGTAGACGGTGATACGGTCATCCTGACGCTGCAGGGAATCCCTCAGAAGGGCACTGATAAAATCGCCATGGATGAAAACAAGGTGCAGTCCAAGGATCATGCGGACAACACCAACGCCGCATATAGCGAGGCAACCCTGAATTAAGGAATCGGCTTCGGCTGAGGAGAACTTTCGGTGCTCCGCGTGAGCGGTATACAAACCAGCGGACCCCCGGGCCAAGACCCGGGGGTCCTTTCTTCGCCGGGGTTCCGGCGCAGTGCAAAAGCGTGTGTGTAGGAAGAATCTGACATGGGAGGCCATTTGTTCAACTTTTTCTCATTTCTGCGTGCTACAACAGAGGACAAATCGCCACGACGGACGACAAACGGGGATTTTCCTGCTCCCTTGGCGGCCCTTTAGGGCGGATTTCAGAGGAGGAATCACACATGCGTATTTTGATTGTGGAGGACGAACGGCGGATGGCCCGGGGTCTCCAGGGGCTGCTGACCAAACAGGGATATGCGGTGGATGCGGTCTACACCGGGAGCAGCGGCCTGGACTATGCGCTCAGCGGTATTTACGACCTCATCGTTCTGGACATCATGCTGCCGGAAATGGACGGGCTTTCCGTCCTGCGCCAATTGCGAAGCAGCGGAGTAGAGGTGCCGGTCCTGCTGCTGACCGCCAAAAGCGAGGTGGAGGAGCGGGTCCGGGGGCTGGACTGCGGCGCCGACGATTATTTGAGCAAGCCTTTTGACACCGGCGAGTTCCTGGCCCGGGTCCGGGCACTGACCCGCCGCCGCGACCGCCTGCTGGAGGACACCCTGCATTTCGGGGACGTGTCGCTGGACCGGGGACAGATGATGCTCTGCTGCGGCAGCGAGCGCATTCGCCTGGGACCCAAGGAGTTCCAGATCATGGAGTGCCTGATGGACGAAAAGAACCGGGTGGTCTCCCGCCAGAGGCTGTATGAGAAAGTATGGGGGCTGCTGAGCGAAACGGAGTACAACAACGTGGAAGTTTATATCACCTTTTTGCGGCGGAAGCTCCGGGCCCTGCACTCCAGGGTGCAGATCCGCTCCGCCCGTGGGACCGGCTATTTTATGGAGGTGGGAGAATGATCCGCAAGCTGCAGTGGAAAATCGCCCGGATGATGGCGGTGGTGCTGATGGTGCTCCACATCCTGCTCAGCATCGCAATCTGTCTTGTCACCATGTGGATCTCCGAGGATCTTTCGGATGCGGTGCTGCGGGACATCGGGGAGTATGCCGCTGATGCCGGGGTGGATGCGCTGTCCGGCGGCAGCCTGACCGGGATCATCCTTTGCCAGGATGCAGACGCTGGGATCTGCGTGGTCACCCGGGACAGCAGCGGACAAGTGCTCTCCAGCGCGGCCTTATTCAGCCAGCATCCCCTGCCCCAGGAGGACCTGACCGCGATCCTGGCGGACGCGGGAGTCGACGGCGGTCCCGGTGACTGGGGCGGTTATCGGTACTATCAGGCCGTTCGCCCAAACAGTGCCTGCCTGGTGATCTCCAGCAACACCGCCGGAGTCCTGCGGCTTTTGTGGCAGCGGCTGGGAAAGGTTATTTGGCTGATGGTGATCCCCATCATCATCGTGGTGTTTTTACTCAGCGTTGTCCTCTCCCGCGTTGCCGTCCGCCCCGCGCGGGAGGCGCTGGAGAAGCAGCGGCAGTTCTTCTCTGACGCGGGCCACGAACTGAAAACGCCCCTGACTTCCATCAAGGGATTTGTGGAGACACTGAAGGCGGGAGCTATCGAAGATCCCAAAATCGCCCATAAATTTCTGGATATCATTGAGATTGAATCGGACCGCCTGAGCAATCTGATCAGCGACACCCTGCTTCTCTCTGAAATAGAGAGCAAAAAGGACACAAAGCGGGAGCCATGTGATGTAAACGCGGTAATTACAGAAGTGGTTGAACTCCTTCAGCCAAAGGTGAAGGAGCATGTGCGTCTGATCTTTCATCCGGATTCGTCAGTCCGCCCTTACAGCTGCAACCGTGACCGATTGAAACAGCTCCTGATCAATCTGGTGGACAATGGACTGAAGGCCACAGAATTCGGAGCGGTGACGATCACCT
>ENA-OPBO01000117-OPBO01000117.1-human-gut-metagenome-genome-assembly--contig:-NODE-117-length-67323-cov-14.181052_pt1 | contig 67323 bp, 54 predicted proteins | sample MGYA00241071_ERZ501458 | MGnify/ENA primary metagenome ERZ501458 (study PRJEB25962, sample SAMEA2042509) | human gut metagenome | biome: human gut; feature: human-associated habitat; material: faeces... | reverse complement strand
AAGTTCGACGAAATCTACCTGAGTAACTACGCGACGCTCAACGTGCTGGACATGCTGCGGCGCGTGCCGGGCGTGGGCAGCGTCTCGAACGTCGGATCGCGCTACTACGCCATGCAGATCTGGGTGCAGCCCGACCGGCTGGCCAACCTCGGACTGACGGTCCAGGACCTGCAGAAGGCCCTCAAGGACCAGAACCGCGAATCGGCCGCCGGCGTACTGGGCCAGCAGCCCATCTCGAATCTCGACGTCACCACGCCGATCATCGCCCAGGGTCGACTCTCGTCGGTGGGCGAGTTCGAGGAGATCGTCATCCGCGCCAACCCCGACGGATCGCTCATCCGCCTGCGCGACGTGGCCCGCGTGTCGCTCGAGGCAGCGTCGTACAACACCGAAAGTGGTATCAACGGAGGCAATGCCGCCGTGATGAACATCAACATGCTTCCGGGCGCCAACGCCATGGAGGTGGCGCAGAACGTCAAGACGACGATGGAGGAGATCAGCCGCAACTTCCCCGAAGGCATCTCCTACGAGATACCGTTCGACATGACCTCCTACATCTCGCAGTCGATCGAGGAGGTCTACCACACGCTCTTCGAGGCGCTGCTGCTGGTGATCCTCGTGGTCTTCCTCTCGCTGCAGAACTGGCGCGCCACGCTGATCCCGACGATCGCCGTGCCGATCTCGCTGATCGGTACCTTCGGCGTGATGCTGGCCTTCGGCTTCTCGCTCAACATGATGACGCTGCTGGGTCTGATCCTGGCGATCGGTATCGTCGTCGATGACGCCATCGTCGTTGTCGAGGCCGTCGAGCGCACGATGGACGAGGAGGGGCTCCCGCCCTACGAGGCCACCAAGAAGGCCATGAGCGGTCTGGGAAGCGCCATCATCGCCACGTCGCTCGTGCTGTGCGCCGTCTTCGTGCCGGTGAGCTTCCTGTCGGGCATCACCGGCCAGCTGTACCGTCAGTTCACGATCACGATCGCCGTCTCGGTGCTCATCTCGACCTTCGTGGCGCTGACCCTCTCGCCGGCACTCTGCGCACTGATCCTGCGCCCCGATTCGGGCAAGAAGAAGAACCGCCTCTTCCGCCGCATCAACTTCTGGCTGGCCCGCGGCAACAAGACCTACGAAAAGATGATCCGCGGCGGTGTCCGCCACTCGAAACGCATGCTCGCCCTCTTCGGGCTGACGCTCGTGGCACTGTGGGTACTGAACAAGGTGGTCCCCGAGAGCTTCATGCCGCAGGAGGACCAGGGCTACTTCACCGTCGAGCTGGAGCTCCCCGAGGGGGCCACGCTCGAACGTACGCGCCGCGTGACCGACCGGGCGATGGCCTATCTGATGGCGCTGCCCGACGTGGAGTATGTGCTCAACGTCACGGGATCGAGCCCGCGCGTGGGGACGAACCAGTCGCGCAGCCAGATGACCGTGATCCTCAAACCGTGGGAGGAGCGCAAGAGCTCCAACATCCGCGAGGTGATGGACCAGGTGCGCACGGAGCTGAACCGTTATCCGGAGAGCAAGGCCTACCTCTCGACGCCGCCCGTCATCCCGGGCCTCGGCGCCTCGGGCGGTTTCGAAATGGTGCTCGAAGCCCGCGGCAACGCCTCGTACACCGACCTGCAGCGGGCCGTCGACACGCTGTTGCACTACGCCTCGCAGCGCAAGGAGCTCACGGGTCTCTCGTCGTCGATGCAGAACGACATCCCGCAGCTCTACTTCGACGTCGACCGCGACAAGGCCCAGATGCTGGGCGTCCCGATGGCCGACATCTTCTCGACGGTGAAGACCTTCACCGGATCGGTCTACGTCAACGACTTCAACATGTTCAACCGCATCTACCGCGTCTACATCCAGGCCGAAGCGCCGTACCGCGCCCAGCGTGAAAACCTGGGTCTGTTCTTCGTGCGCGGCGCCGACAAGGCGATGATCCCGATCACGGCCCTCGGCACGACCTCCTACACGACGGGACCCGGTACGATCCGACGGTTCAACATGTTCAACTCGGCCACCATCTCGGGTGAGGCGGCCCAGGGTTACAGTTCGGGACAGGCGATGGCCATCCTCGAACAGATCGCCCGCCGCCACCTTCCCTCCTCGATCGGCATCGAGTGGAGCGGTCTGTCGTACCAGGAGAAGCACGTCAGCGGTCAGACCGGCTATGTGCTGGGGCTGGCCTTCCTGTTCGTCTTCCTGTTCCTGGCGGCGCAGTACGAGAGCTGGCTGATCCCCGTGGCGGTGATCCTCTCGCTGCCGATCGCCGGCATCGGCGCCTACCTCGGAAACTGGGCCTGCGGACTGGAGAACAACATCTACTTCCAGATCGGTCTGGTGATGCTGGTGGGTCTGGTGGCCAAGAACGCCATCCTGATCGTCGAATTCGCCAAGGAGGAGGTCGAAAAGGGCCGCGACACGCTCTCGGCCGTCATCCAGGCCGCCCACCTGCGCTTCCGACCCATCGTCATGACCTCGCTGGCCTTCATTCTGGGCATGCTTCCGCTGGTCTTCGCCAGCGGTCCGGGCTCGGCCAGCCGTCAGGGAATCGGTACGGGCGTCTTCTTCGGCATGCTCGTCGCCATTACGGTCGGCATCGTCTTCGTGCCGTTGTTCTTCGTCTGGGTCTACAAAGTGAAAGAAAAATGGTCGAAACGATGAAACGAACTACCTTATATATCCTTACGTGCAGCATGCTGCTCCTGGCGGCCGGCGGCTGCTCAATCCAGAAGAAGTGCAAGTCGCCGGATCTCGACATCCCGGAGGAGATCGTCGCGGGGCAGAGTGACTCGCTCTCGCTGAGCGACAGCAACTGGTGGGAGATCTACTCCGACACGACCCTCTGCCGGCTGATCGAACGCACGCTCGACCACAACCGCAACCTGCAGTCGGCCGAAGCGCGCGTCCGCCAGCTCGAGGAGCTCTACCGCGTGAGCAAGGCGGCGCGGCTGCCGGTCATCGACGGAACGGCCTATGCCAACCGCGAGACGAACGACTACGCCGATACGAAATACTCGAACGACCCCGAAATCGGCATCAAGGCCCGGCTGAGCTGGGAGGCCGACCTGTGGGGCAGTCTGCGGTGGGCCAAACGGAAGGGTGCCGCCGAATACTTAGCCTCGGTCGAGGGGGCGCGGGCCATGCAGATGGCACTGGTGGCCGAGGTGGCCACGGCCTACTTCGAACTGGTGGCGCTGGACCACGAACTGGAGATTGTCCACCGCACGGTGGAGACCCGCGAGGAGAGTGTCCAGCAGGCCCGGCTGCGTTTCGAGGGGGGTCTGACCTCCGAGACGAACTACCAGCAGGCGAAGGTCGAACTGGCGAGTGCCGCGGCGCTGATCCCGAATCTCGAACTGCAGATCGCCCAGAAGGAGAATCAGATCTCGGTGCTGGCGGGCGGTTTCCCGGGACGGGTGGAGCGTGCCAATCTGGATCTGAACGTCGTAATGCCCGAGGCGCTGCCCATCGGACTCTCGTCGACACTGCTGCAGCGCCGGCCCGACGTACGGCAGTCGAAAGAGCAGCTGAAGGCGGCCATGGCGGCCGTTGGAGTGGCCTATGCCGACCGCTTCCCGCGGCTGACCTTCACGCTGACGGGCGGCGTCGAGAACGGACACTTCAAGGGGCTGCTCGAGTCGCCCTTCACCTACATGGCGGCCAATCTTACGGCTCCGCTGTTTGCCTTCGGCACGAAACGGGCCAAGTACCGTGCGGCTCTGGCTGCCTACGATCAGGCCCGGCTGGGGTATGAACAGAAGGTGCTGGAGGTCTTCCAGGAGGTGAACGACGCCGTGGTGGCCTACCGTAACATGCGCCGCACGGCCGAACTGAAGTACAACCTGCGCGAGGCGGCCCGGCAGTATGTCGTACTGGCCAAGCTGCAGTATATCAACGGTGTGATCCGCTACATCGACGTGCTGGACGCCCAGCGTAAGTTCTTCGACGCCCAGATCGAGGAGAGCAACGCCGTGCGCAACGAACATCTGGCGCTGGTTCAGCTCTACAAGGCGCTCGGCGGCGGCTGGAACGTCGACCGCGAAGCACTCCGTGCGGCGGCCGAAGAGGGTGCCGGCATGCAGAATCCGGCCGTCGGGGAGACTCCGGGCCTCGAAAAGAACCCGAACCTCGAGAAGACCCCGGCAACCGAAGATCCGGCCGTCGGGGAGACTCCGGGGCTCGAAAAGGCTCCGGCAGCCGAAGATCCGGCAGCCGAAGAGATCCCGGCCGGGACCCGCACTGCTACGAACGGCGAGCAATAGCCGTCTGACGGATCTGCAGGATCCTTACAGCCATGAAAAACCCCTCCGGGACGACCGGAGGGGTTTTCTTGTACGACAAGCCGACTCAACGGCACGTTGCTCCATGGCGGGTCATGTGCGGAACGGCCGCATGAAGGGGAATCTTCAGGGTTTCTTGCGGTTGATCCGGGCGCGGATGCGGCTGAGCGACTGCGGGGTGATCCACAGATAGGAGGCAATATGCTTCAGCGGCACGATGCGCAGCAGTTCGGGATTCTCCTCCAGCAGGGTGCGGTAACGCTCCTCGGCCCGCGGTGCTCCGCCCGCCAGCAGCCAGTTTTCCAGATCGAGAAACTGCTCCTCGAAGAGCCGCCGCCCGAAGTTCGCCGCCTCGACCGACCCGCCGAAAAAATCCTCCAGATCGGCCCGCGAAATGGCGTAGAGTTCGGCATCGCACATCGCCTCGATGGTGATCTGCGACGGGCGGTCGGCCACATAGCTGCGCGTCGAAAAGATCGCCTCGCCCTCGCCGGCAAACCACAACGAGATATCGGCACCGTTGTGGAGGTAGTGTCCGAGCCAGATGCCGCGGCTTACGAGATAGAGATCCGCATTGCGTTCGCCCTGACGCACGACGCAGTCGCCCTTGCGGAAGGAGAGGCGCGCCATGCGGCCGAGCAGCCGTTCGCAGGCTGCCTGCGGAAGGTTGTATTTGTGGCTGAATTTTTCGAGAAAGGAGGTCATTGCACCTGTACAGAAGTTCGTTATCACGGACAAAGATACGAAAAGGTGCGGGCCGCAACAAATTTTCCTCGCCGAGGCGTCCATCCGGAACCGGGTTCCGACGCATACGGCCCGGGCCCGTGTCAGTTCGCCGCACCGGCATGCGACACCTTGCTGCGGGCGTAGATGGCGATGACCACACAGAAGGTCAGCACCTCGGAGAGCGGCACCGCCAGCCAGATGCCCGGCACCCCGGCCACCTGCGGCAGCCCGAAGAAGCAACCCACCATGAAGACAAATCCCCGCAGCACGGTGAGCGCCATCGCCGGACGGGGCCGTTCGACGCTCTGGAAGTAGTTGATCGCCACGATGTTCACGGCAAAGAAGACGAACCCGGCGGCGAAGAGCGGCAATCCGTCGACGGCAATCCCGTAGGCGGGGTATTCCGCCGAGATGAACATCGCGACGATTCCGCGGCTGAAGAGGAGCGTCAGCAGAAAGATGCAGGCACCGACCCCGACGGCCGTGGCCAGGGCCAGATGGAAGGCCTTGCGCACACGGCCGAGATCGCCGATTCCGTGGTTGTAACTCAGGATGGGCTGGGCCGACTGCCCGATGGCGTTGTTGATCATGAAGATGATCGGGAAGAAGTAGCAGGCGATGCTGAAGGCGGCCACGCCGTCCTCGCCGAGGTAGCGGATGAAGACGTAGTTGCCGGAGAACATCATCGTGGCGATGGCCGCCTCGCAGAGGAAGCTCGAAAGCCCCAGCCGACACATGTAACCGACATTGCGGCGGGTCAGCAGCAGGCTTTTGCGGCTGGTCTTCACGTGGCAGAAACGCACGACGTGCCGGCGGCGGCTCAGGTAGACGACGACCATCGCGGCCCCGACGACGTAGCCGAGGCTCGTGGCCAGGGCAGCCCCGGTCATGCCCCAGCCGCAGATGAAGATAAAGACGTAATCGAGCAGGATGTTGATCAGGGCCGGCACGACGTTGCAGAACATGGCGTAGTTGGGCGATCCGTCGAGGCGGATGAAGAACATCCCGGAGCTGAGCAGCGCGCTGAAGGGCAGGAAGGGCACGAACCAGCGCATGTATTCGACGGAGGGCGGCAGCAGCCGGTCGGAACTGCCGAGCAGCCGGGCCACTTCGGGGGCGAAGAGCGAGACCAGCAGGCTGTAGAGTGCAAGCAGCAGCGTCGAGACGACGACGGCCTGCGTGATATTGATGCGGGCGGTCTTGATCTTGCCGTGCGAGAGGTGGATCGACGCCACGACCGAGGCCCCGACACCGAACATCAGACCGGTTCCCGTGCTGAGCAGGAACAGCGGCGAGGTGATGTTGACCGCCGCCAGGGCATCGCTGCCGATACCGTGGCCGACGAAGATTCCGTCCGTGATGACGAACGCCACCGAGAAGACCATTCCCAGCACCGTCGGGATCAACAGCCGGCAGAACAGCTGCGGAATATCCATCCGTGCAAAATCGATACTGTCTTTCATAAGGCTTCGTTTTCGGAGCACAAAGATAGCCTCTTCCGCCCGGGGAAAAATTAACATAGGGTAAAAAATTGCCCCGGGAGACCCCTCCACACCGACCGGCATTCCTCCACGAAAAGGAGATCCCGACCTCTGCTGCAGGTCGGGATCTCCATGGAATGACAGAGGCCGGAAACATCGCACGCCACGCACGCTCCGGCACCGGGAACGCCACATGGCACGCATGCTCCGTTACCGGAAACGCCGCACGGCACGCATGCTCCGGCACCGGAAACGCCACATGGCACGCATGCTCCGTTACCGGAAACGCTGCACGGCACGCATGCTCCGGCACCGGAAACGCCACATGGCACGTACGCCCCGTCACCGGGAACACCGCACGGCACGCACGCTCCGGCACCGAAAACGCCGCACGGCACGCTCCGCGGCGCGCCCCACCGGCCCCGGCTCAGAGCTTGTTCTGCTTGAGCTGCTCGACGAAGTGGTCGATCCGGTGCAGCTGCGCCGGGATGTCGATCGTCTGCGGACAGTGCGAGACACACTGGTTGCAGCCGATGCAGTGGCTGGCCTGACGCAGCCGCGGCACCGAACGGTCGTACCCGATGAGGAAGGCGCGGCGCGCCCGTTCGTAGTTGGGGTCGAGCCGATCCTTGGGGACGTTGCCCTCGTTGACACACTTATTGTAATGGGCGAAGATCGCCGGGATGTTCAGTCCGTAGGGGCAGGGCATGCAGTACTGGCAGTCGGTGCAGGGGATGGTGGGGTAGCGGAGCATCACCTGTGCCGTATCCTCCAGCAGGGCGAGCTCCTCCCCGGAGAGCTCCTCGAGGGGGGAATAGGTGCGGATGTTGTCCTGCAGATGCTCCATGTAGGTCATGCCGCTCAGCACGGTGAGCACCCCGGGCCATGTACCCGCAAAGCGGAAGGCCCACGAGGCGGTGCTCTGCGTCGGGCGCTGCTCCTTGAGGCGTCCGACCAGATAGTCGTTCAGCCGCGAGAGGCGTCCGCCGAGCAGCGGTTCCATGATGATGACCGGGATGTTGCGCTTCTCCAGTTCGCGGTAGAGGTATTCGGCATTGAGTTCGCGGCCCGTAGCATACCAGTCGATATAGTTCAGCTGGATCTGGACGAAATCCCATTGCGCCTCGCCCTGGTCGTGCATGGCCAGCATGTGGTCGAAGAGCTCCTTCGAGCCGTGGAACGACCATCCGAGGTTTCGGATCCGTCCGGCGGCGCGTTCGCCCTGAAGGAACTTCAGCACGCCGTTGTCGATGAAACGCGCCTTGAAGGCCTCGAGACCCTTTCCGCCGAGCGAGTGGAGCAGGTAGTAGTCGATGTAGTCGACCTGCAGCTCCTTGAACGACTGGCGGTAGAGGGCCAGCGAATTCTCGCGCGTATAGTTCGAGAAGTTCGACATCTTGGTGGCGATGAAGTAGCTGTCGCGGGGGTGGCGCTTGAGGGCGATTCCCGTCGAGCGTTCGGAAAATCCCTGGAGGTAGACCGGAGCCGTATCGAAGTAGTTGACGCCGTGGGCCAGCGCATAGTCGACCAACTGGTTGACCGTCTGCTGATCGATCGGGTTGCCGTCCGCCGCGGGAGTTTCGAGCAGAGGCCAGCGCATGCAGCCGTAGCCGAGCAGCGAGACGCGGTCACCGGTTGACGAACTGGTGCGGTAGGTCATCCGATCGGTCGGGACTTCGCCTTCGGGCGCCGCGGCCTGCGTTGCGCTCTTCGGGGCACAGCCGTAGAGGGCAGCCGTCGTGGCAGCGGCACCCAGCCCCAGGGTTTTGAGAAATTCGCGGCGATCTATCTTGTTTTTCTCCATGATTTCAAAGCTTTAGATGGTTTTGTGACATTGGTGGCCTTCGACGACGATGGCGCTGAACGGACGGGCCGGGCAGAGGTTCTCGCAGGCTCCGCAACCGATGCAGCGGGCCTCGTCGACCGTCGGGATCTTGAGCGATTTCGGATCGGCCGGATCGCTCGGCACCATGTGGATGGCCCCGGCCGGGCAGTGACGGGCGCAGTTTCCGCACGAGACGCCGTCGGTGCGGACCACGCAGTTTTCGGGGATCCAGACGGCGTGACCGATCTGGATCGAGGACTTTTCGGCGAGATCCGTCAGGCGGATAGCCCCCGTCGGGCAGGCCTCCGAACACTTCGTGCATTCGGGCCGGCAGTAGCCGCGTTCGTACGACATCTCGGGCTTCATCAGCCGCATCAGATCCCCCGACGGACGGAGCACCTGGTTCGGGCAGACCGTCACGCAGAGCTGGCAGGCCGTGCAGTGGGCGAGGAAGTCGCGGAGACTCCGCGCTCCGGGAGGGACGATCGGCGTGGTCCGTTCCGGAGCTCTTTTTTGCTCGATCAGGGCCAGACCGCCGTCGACCTTCTTCTCCTGGGCCTGGACGGCAGCACCGACCATCAGCCCCACCACGCCCAGGAAGCGTCGGCGCGAAACATCGGCCGGTCCCTTCGCAGCCTCTTCCGGAGCCGCCGCCCCGGTTTTCGGAGCAGGAGCAGCCTTCTTTGCGGCCGGAGCCGTCTTTTTACCTGCGGCGACAGCAGAAGCGTCCTCCGCCGAACGACGCCACGTATAGGAGATGGCCCCCTGCCGACAGTGGTCCAGACAGTCCATGCAGGCGACGCAGCGGCTGTAGTCGATCGTGTGGTTGATCGGGTCGATGCACGAAGCCTTGCAGTTGCGTGCACAGAGTTTGCAGCCGTTGCACTTGGCCAGATCGAAGCGCGGTTTGAAGAGCGAGAATCGCGACACGAGGCCCAGCACCGTCCCGACCGGGCAGATCGTGTTGCACCACGTGCGGCCGCCGCGCCACGCCAGCAGGAAGATCACCACGAAGGTCACCACGGCGATGATCAGCGTCGGGAGGCTCTTCAACCAGACGTCAACCGAATAGAAGGCGTAGCTGTCGGCGCGTTCGGCCACCCAGGCCAGCAGGTTGTTGCCCCAGCCGTAGAGCGGGGCGAGCAGGCTCTGGACCATCCGTCCGTAGGCGCTGTAGGGGGCGATCAGGGCGCCGATGCTGCCCAGCCCGGCAACCATCACGACCACAAAGAGCACGAGCACCGTCCACCGCAGCCAGGTCCGGGCCTTGCGGTAGGCGAAACGGTTACGGTGTTTGCGCCGCCGGCCGGAGAACCACGAGACGAGGTCCTGGAAGACCCCGAGGGGGCAGATCACCGAGCAGTAGATGCGGCCGAAGAGGAGCGTCAGGATGACCAGTGCAACCACGACACCGACGTTCAGAGCCAGCACGGCGGGCAGGAACTGGATGCGGGCCATCCAGCCGAACCACGCATGGATGCTGCCCGTGAAGTCGAGGAACAGCAGCGTGATCAGAACGAAAAAAAGGACCGCCAGTGCGATCCGGATTTTTCGCAGCATGGGTTTTATCGAATTTGTTGGTTGTATGTCAGGGGACCGTTCCGGGGAGGGGAGCCGTGCACGCGGATTCAGCCCTCTCCGGGGCCATCGGCCGACAGGCCCACAGGTTGCGGAGCCCGGGATTCGAGCGGTCGACAGATCGGATGCAAAATTAGCAAAAATTTCCGGCCGACGGGGCATTTCACCCGCGAAAAAGGGCGTTTCACCGGTTGTCGCGACGCTTTGCCCCGCGCGGCGGATTCCGCAGACAAAGATAACACTTCCCGGCCGACACGCCGCTACCCCGATTCCGGATCGTCCTACCCGGATTCCCGCAGAATGGAGGGGGCGGTTCACATACCATACAAAATGGGGGGCAGCCCCCGAAAGGTCCGCCCCCTGTTCATTTCCGGCTGTTCCAGGCCTCCATTTCCGGATCGTCCCCGGCGGCCTCTATTCGGCCTCGGCCCGCACCTCGTTCGTCAGCTTCTTTCCGACCTCGAATTCACTGATGTTCAACATCGTGATACGCGCAATGTTGTCCACGGCCTCCCGTGTGAAGAAGCCCTGGTGCGAGGTCACGATCACGTTGTTGAACGACAGCAGCCGCGCCAGCACGTCGTCGTCCATGATGCGGTCCGAGGTATCCTCGTAGAAGTAGGCCGCCTCCTCTTCGTAGACATCCAGCCCGGCCGCGCCGATGCGCTTCTCCTTCAGACCGTCGATCAGCGCCTCGGTGTGGATCAGCTGCCCGCGGCCCGTGTTGATGAGCACCACGCCGGGCTTCATGTGCGAGATGGCCACGTCGCCGATCATGTAGCGCGTCTGGTCGGTCAGCGGGCAGTGCAGCGAGATGATATCCGAACGGCTGTAGAGCTCCTCGAGCGAGACGTAGGTGATCCCCGCCTCGGCCGCATACCGCGCATCGGGGTACAAGTCGTAGGCCACGATCTGCATGCCGAAGCCCTTCAGGATGCGGATCAGCTCGCGGGCGATCTTTCCCGTCCCGACGATTCCGGCCGTCTTGCCGTACATGTCGAACCCCATCAGTCCGTGCAGCGAGAAGTTCCCGTCGCGCGTGCGCCAGTAGGCGCGGTGGATCTTGCGGTTGAGCGCCAGCATCAGCGCCACGGCGTGTTCGGCCACGGCATGGGGCGAGTAGGCCGGCACGCGGACCACCGGAATCCCGTAACGGGCCGCCGCCTTGAGATCGACGTTGTTGAACCCCGCACAGCGCAGGGCGATGAGCCTGACGCCCATGGCGGCCAGTTCGCGGATCGTCTCGGCATCGGCCGTGTCGTTGACAAAGATGCAGACGACATCGGCCCCGCGGGCCAGCGCCACGTTGTTGGCATTCAAATGACTGCGATGGTAGCAGATCTCGACCCCGAAATCGGGCCGGATCCGCTCGAAGGACTCCCGGTCGTAGGGTTGGGTCCCGAAAAGCATGACTTTCATAACATTCGAATTTTTCACTTCAATCGACACGATCCGACCTGCGGATACTCCGGCCGCACACTCCCCGCGGGCCGACGGTCGACACGCGGGGTTCGATTGTTCCTCACAAAAATACGCAACGGCACCTTATATTATTGCGTTGCCCGAGGTAAATCCTGCAATTTCGGCTCCAAACCCGTCCCGACAGCGGCAAAATGCCACCCTCGGGCAACGGTCAACCCCGTTTGGCATTGCGGTATTCGGTCGGGGACATCCCGGCATGTTTCTTGAAGAAGCGCCCGAGATAGGATTGATCCGGAAACTTCAGCCGGTAGGCGATCTCCTGCACCGACAGATCCGTCGAGCGGAGCATCATCCGGATCTCGAGCATCACCGAACGGTCGATGAACTCCTTGGCCGAGGTGTGAGCCACGTTGCGCACGATGGTCGAGAGGTAGCGCGTCGAGATGCAGAGCTTGTCGGCATAGAAGGCCACCTCGCGCTCCTGGACGCAATGTTCGTGAACAAGCGCCGCAAAGCGCTGGAACAGTTCCGTCTGACGGGTCGTCGAATCGGACGACGCCGGCTGTCTCGAGGCGAAACGCTGCATCTTGTCGTAAATCTCCAGCAGGACGTTCTGCAGCCGGTTCTTGACGATCGTATTGCGGAAAATATTCTGCCTGTCCCGGTAATTGAACGCCATCATCTGGAACCAGATATTGGTTCCGTCGACGATCCGCTGCGGCGGCGTCGAGAAGGGATTGCGGTGTACGATCTCGAAAAATCCCGGATCAAGCCGGAAGGCCGCCTCCAGAAAGAGATCCCGCGAAAAGATGCAGTACGAAGCCCGAAAATCCTCCGAACGGTCGAGAAACAGCAGATAGGTTCCCGGCAGCAGCAGAACCGTCGAATTCCGCTGCAGACGGCCCTGACACTGATCGACCATCACCTCCGCAGTTCCCTCCCGGCAGAACAGAATGGCACAGCCTTCGAGTCGATGGGCATTCTGTTCGAAGTAGGAAAAATCGGATTCTCCGACAATGAACTGCTCCTCGGCCGAGGTAATTAACGGATTGTTCTGAGTCATAAGATTTCTTTTTTCGAACAAAAGTAATGAAAAATAGGGGAACACCACCATATTTATTCCGAAATGTACCAACACTGTTCGCAATATAAGGCATAATGGCACCTTTTTTAAGATACTTTTGCACCTGAAAAAGTTTTTTAGTTCAACATAAGTAAAGGAAAGTTATGAAGCAAACGTTTGTGAAAGCGGCCGTTTGGGCAAGTTGCCTGGCTGCCGTTGCATGTGGACAGGCCCCCACGGCCATGGGTCCAGGCGAATACGCCGTGATGACTGTCGCCTCGACCGACCGCGAAATCCCGACGAACTACTCCGCCACCATCCGCGGCCGTCAGGATATCGATATCTATCCGCAGGTTTCGGGAACCATCTGGCAGCTCTGCGTCAACGAGGGTCAGAGCGTCACGAAGGGTCAGACCCTGTTCATCATCGACCAGGTCCCCTACAAGGCTGCCCTGAAGACCGCCGAGGCCAATGTTGCCGCCGCTGAGGCCAGCGTCGCTACGGCCCAGCTTACCTATGACAGCAAAAAAGAACTTTTCGCCCGCAACGTCGTTTCGCAATACGACCTCTCGACCGCCGAAAACAGCCTGCTGACCGCCAAGGCCCAGCTCGCTCAGGCCGAGGCCCAGCAGGTCAACGCCGCCAACAACCTCTCCTATACGGTTGTCAAGGCCCCGTCGAACGGCGTGGTCGGCACGCTTCCCTACCGTGTCGGAGCACTGGTGAGCGCCTCGATGCCCCAGCCGCTGACCACCGTTTCGGACAACTCGACCATGTACGTCTACTTCTCGATGACCGAGAACCAGCTGCTCAACCTCACGCGCCGCTACGGCTCGATCAACGAGACGATCAAGAACATGCCCGACGTGCAGCTGCAGCTCAACGACGGCTCGATGTACGACCAGAAGGGCCGCGTGGAGTCGATCAGCGGTGTGATCGATACCTCGACGGGCAGCGTGTCGCTGCGCGCCGCCTTCCCCAACCCCAACGGACTGCTCCACAGCGGCGGCTCGGGTAACGTCGTGCTGACCAATACGTTCAAGGACTGCATCGTCGTTCCGCAGGCCGCCACGTTCGAGATTCAGGACAAGGTCTTCGCCTACAAGGTTCAGGACGGCAAGGCCGTTGCGGCTCCGCTGAGCGTGGAGACGATCTCGAACGGTCAGGAATACATCGTCAAGTCGGGTCTGGTCCCGGGCGACGTGATCGTCACCGAGGGTGTCGGTCTGATGCGCGAGGGTACGCCGATCCGCCCGAAGGGTGAGGCCGCCGCTGCCGCCGGAAACACCGACCAGGCTGCCGCCCAGACCACCCAGGCCGCCCAGGAGAAGAACAGCGAAGAGGCAGCCGCTCAAACTCAAACCGAAAAAGAGGAATAACCCATGACACTCAGACATTTTATTGAACGACCCGTACTGGCGTCGGTCATCTCCATTGTCATCGTGATTGCGGGCATCATCGGCCTTGCATCACTGCCTATCGAGCAATATCCCGACATTGCGCCCCCGACGGTCATGGTACGTGCCTCGTACCCGGGCGCCAGCGCCGAGACGATTCAGAAATCGGTCGTCGTGCCCCTCGAGGAGGCCATCAACGGCGTCGAGGACATGACCTACATCACCTCGAGCGCCGCCGCCGGAAGCGCCTCGATCTCGGTCTACTTCCGTCAGGGCGTCGACCCCGACATGGCGGCCGTGAACGTACAGAACAAGGTATCGTCGGCCACGGGCCAGCTGCCGTCCGAGGTAACGCAGATCGGTGTGACCACCATGAAGCGTCAGACCTCGATGATCAAGATCTTCTCGCTCTACAGCCCCGATGACAGCTACGACGAGACGTTCCTGTCGAACTACCTGAAGATCAACATCGAGCCCCGAATCCTGCGTATCCAGGGTGTCGGCGAGGCCTTCACGCTGGGCGCCGACTACTCGATGCGCGTATGGCTGAAGCCCGACGTCATGGCTCAGTACAAGCTGGTGCCGTCGGACGTGACGGCAGCCCTGGCCGAGCAGAACATCGAGTCGGCCACCGGTACGCTGGGTGAGAACTCCGACAACACGTTCCAGTACACGATGAAGTACCGCGGACGTATGCAGACCCCCGAAGAGTTCGGCGAAGTGGTCATCCGCTCGGATGCCGACGGCAACGTACTCCGCCTGAAGGATATCGCCGACATCGAGCTCGGCCGTGAATCCTACGCCTTCAAGGGCTACACGAACGGCCACCCGGGCGTCAGCGCCATAGTCTTCCAGACCGCCGGCTCGAACGCCACGCAGGTCGTCAACAACATCAACGCCCTGCTCGACGAGGTGGAGGCCGAACTGCCGAAAGGCGTGGCCATCGCCCACCTGCAGAGTGTGAACGACTTCCTCTACGCCTCGATGAAGGAGGTGGTCAAGACCCTGATCGAGGCCATCCTGCTCGTCGTTCTGGTGGTTTACGTCTTCCTGCAGGATATCCGCTCGACGCTCATCCCGACGGTCTCGATCATCGTGGCCCTGGTCGGTACGTTCGCCTTCCTGGCCGTGGCCGGATTCTCGATCAACCTGCTGACGCTCTTCGCCCTGGTACTTGCGATCGGTACGGTCGTCGATGATGCCATCATCGTCGTCGAGGCGGTCCAGGCGCGCTTCGATGCCGGCTACAAGTCCTCGTACATGGCCACGATCGACGCCATGTCGGGTATCACGTCGGCCATCGTCACCTCGACGCTGGTCTTCATGGCCGTGTTCATCCCCGTGGCGATGATGGGCGGTACGTCGGGCGTCTTCTACACGCAGTTCGGTATCACGATGGCCGTGGCCGTAGGTCTGTCGGCCGTCAACGCACTGACCCTCTCGCCGGCCCTCTGCGCCCTGATCCTGAAGCCCTACCTCGATGAAAACGGCGAGATGCGCGACAACTTCGCCGCCCGCTTCCGCAAGGCCTTCAATGCCGCCTTCGGCGCCATGGTCGGCAAGTACAAGCACGGCGTGATGCTCTTCATCAAGCACAAGTGGCTGATGTGGTCGACGCTCTGCCTGGCCTTCGCGGCTCTGGTCGTCCTGATGAACAGCACGAAGACGGGTCTGGTGCCCGACGAGGACCAGGGTACGATCATGGTCAACGTGACGACCGCCCCGGGTTCGACCCTCTCGGAGACCAACAAGGTGATGAACGAAATCGCCGTCCGCGTCAAGGACATTCCGCAGATCCGCGAGTTCATGCAGACGGCCGGTTACGGTATGATCGCCGGTCAGGGTACGTCGTACGGTATGTGCATCATCAAGCTCAAGGACTGGGACGAGCGTCCGAAGAAGGAGGACGAGGTCAATGCGGTCATCAACCAGATCTACGCCCGCACGGCCGACATCAAGGATGCCCAGCTCTTCGCCGTGGCACCGCCTATGATCTCGGGTTACGGTACGTCGACCGGTTTCTCGATGAACCTGCAGGACAAGGCAGGCGGCGAGCTGACCGATTTCTACCAGGTCTACCTGAAGTTCATCGCCGCGCTGAACCAGCGCCCCGAAATCGCCCGCGCCTACTCGACCTTCAACATCAACTTCCCGCAGTACATGGTTGACATTGACGCGGCGAAGGCCAAGCGTGCCGGCGTATCGCCGACGACGATCCTCTCGACGCTGTCGGGTTACTACGGCGGTCAGTACGTCTCGAACATCAACCGCTTCTCGAAGATGTACTACGTGACGATCCAGGCCGATCCGAAGTATCGTCTCGACACCGAGTCGCTGAACAACGTCTTCGTCCGCACGGACAACGGCGAGATGGCTCCGCTGAGCCAGTTCGTCCATCTGACGCGCGTCTACAGCTCGGAGGTGCTCAACCGCTTCAACCTCTACAACTCGATCGCCGTGAACGGAACGGCCGCCGACGGATACTCTTCGGGTGACGCCATCAAGGCCATCGAGGAGGTTGCCGCCCAGGTACTGCCCCGTGGTTACGGCTACGAATTCGACGGCATCACGCGTGAGGAGGCCCAGACGGGCAGCAACTCGATCATCATCTACGGTATCTGTATCCTGCTGATCTACCTGATCCTGAGCGCCCTCTACGAGAGCTTCCTGCTGCCGTTCGCCGTGATTCTGGCCGTACCGTGCGGACTGATGGGATCGTTCCTGCTGGCCAAGATCATGGGACTGGAGAACAACATCTACCTCCAGACGGGTATCATCATGTTGATCGGTCTGCTGTCGAAGACGGCCATCCTGATCACGGAGTACGCCGCCGACCGCCGCCGCGCCGGCATGAGCCTCACGCAGGCCGCCGTATCGGCCGCCAAAGCCCGTCTGCGTCCTATCCTGATGACGGTGCTGACCTGCGTCTTCGGTATGATCCCGCTGGTCTTCTCGCACGGAGCCGGTGCCAACGGTAACTCGACGCTGGGTTCGGGTGTCGTCGGCGGTATGATTGTCGGAACGCTGGCGCTGCTGTTCCTCGTACCGACGCTGTTCATCGTCTTCGAGACGCTGCAGGAGAAGGTCAAGCCGCTGGAGCTGGATCCCGATCCGCAGTGGGCCGTACGCGCCGAAGTCGAAGAGGTTAAAAACGAAAAGGAGGAGTAAACCATGAGAAAAGCCATCATCATACTGGCGGCAGCGGCAATGACCGGCTGCGGCATCTACAAGCCCTATACCCGTCCCGAGGTCATGACCGACGGACTGTACGGCACGGCCGAGACCCAGGACTCGACCACGCTGGGCGACATCAGCTGGCAGGAGATGTTCTCCGATCCGCAGCTGCAGATCCTCATCGAACAGGCCCTGGCGAACAACACCGACCTGCAGTCGGCCGGTTGGCGCGTGAAGGAGGCCGAGGCGACGCTCAAGTCGGCGCGCCTGGCCTACCTGCCGTCGTTCAACTTCGCCCCGCAGGGGTCGATGAGCAGCTTCGACGGCGCCACGCCGACGAAGACCTACTCGATCCCGGTCCAGGCCAGCTGGCAGATCGACATCTTCAACGGCATCACCAATGCCAAGCGCAAGGCCAAGGCGCTCTACCTGCAGAGCCAGGAGTATGAGCAGGCCGTCAAGACGCAGCTCATCGCCAGCGTCGCCAACCTCTACTACACGCTGCTGATGCTCGACAGCCAGTACACCGTGACGGAGGAGACGGCCATCAAATGGCGTCAGAGTGTCGAGACGATGCGCGCCATGAAGGATGCCGGCATGACCAACGAGGCGGGCGTAGCCCAGTACGAGGCCAACACGCTGGCCATCGAGGCTTCGCTGCACGATCTGGCCTACCAGCGCACGCAGACCGAGAACAGCCTCTGCTCGTTGCTGGGCGAGGCTCCGCACCCGATCTCGCGCGGCATTCTCGAAGACCAGATGGTTCCCGAGACGCTCGCCGTGGGCGTGCCCCTGCAGATGCTCTCGAACCGTCCCGACATCCGCCAGGCCGAGTACTCGCTCATGCAGGCCTACTACGCTACGGCCAGCGCCCGGTCGGCCCTCTATCCGACGATCACGCTGAGCGGTACGCTGGGCTGGACGAACAACAACGGCATCATCGTTGATCCGGGCAAGCTGATCTGGTCGGCGGCCGCCTCGCTGCTGCAGCCGATCTTCAACGCCAACGCCAACCGCGCCCAGGTGAAGATCGCCAAGGCCCAGCAGGAGGAGTCGCGTCTGGCATTCCAGCAGGCGCTGCTCAATGCCGGAGGCGAGGTCAACAACGCCCTGGTACAGTGCCAGACGGCCCGTGCGAAGGCCGACCTGCGCATCCGACAAATCGAGGCGCTCGAGCGTGCCGTCGTATCGACCGAACTGCTCATGCAGCACGGCACGACGACCTACCTCGAGGTGTTGACCGCACAGCAGTCGCTGCTGTCGGCCCAGCTGACGCAGATTTCCGACCGTTTCGACGAGATCCAGGGCGTCGTGAACCTCTACCAGGCTCTCGGCGGCGGACGTGACATCACAACCGGGGAGGAGAAGTAATGAAACGGGGAGCGACCAAGGAAGAGATCATCCGCACGACGCAGGAGTTCATCACCCGCAACGGCATCCGTGCCGTGCGGGTCGATGAGATCGCGCAGACGCTGGGCATCTCGAAACGCACCCTCTACGAAATGTTCAACGACAAGAACGACCTGATCGGAGCCTGTCTGGATGCCATGAGTCAGCAGCAGCAGGAGCGCATCGCCGCCTGCCGCAGACGCCGGAGCGGGAATCCGCTGCAGAAGACCATCCGGCTGATGAACGAATACATCGAGAATCTCTATCAGGTAGATAAGAGTTTCCTCACGGACCTGCGCCGCAAGGTGATCTTCGCCGAACATTACGACGAGCACCGCGAATTCTGGATCAAGGAGCTCACGCTGCTGCTGGACACGTGCCGCAAACAGGAGCTGCTCCTGCCGGAAATCGACGCTCCGGCCTTTGCCAACCAACTGTTGGTCACGTTGCTCGACCTGCGTCTGAACGGCACCTCCCGGGAGGAGGTAAGCCTCTTCTGCCGCACGATTCTGCGTGGGGCGGCGACGCGCCAGGGGATCGAGCTGATCGACCGCCGGCCGTAAAGGGTTCCGGAATCTCCGGACACAGACCGATGAGAGGCTCCGCATCGCAATGCGGAGCCTCTCTTTTGCCCTTTTTTGCCCCCGTCATCGGTTGAGCAGAGGGAAGATGTTGCATTTCTTAAAATCTTTTCATATATTTGCAGGTGTCGAGCAGAAAAACGACTTCAGACGATGACGGAACGAATGACATATCGCATGGAGATGACCGGCGGAGAGCTCCGCGGGATGTCGATGATGATGGTCATGTGCAGCCGAGTTCGCCGGGTGTAGTTTTTTCATGCTCTGAACTGATACGATCCGGCTTCCCGCGAAGCCGGATTTTTTCGTAGTACACATAAACGCTGAACGATGGATACGAAAAACTACCGATTCGAAACCCGGCAGATCCATGCCGGACTCCGCGCCGACGAGCCGACCGGTTCGCGCGGCATCGCCATCTGGCCGACGGCGGCCTACCGCTTCCGGAGCTGCGACCATGCGGCACGGCTCTTCGAGCTGAGCGAGGCGGGCAACATCTACACCCGGCTGCAGAACCCCACGACGGCGGCCCTCGAGGAGCGTATCGCCGCGTTGTACGGCGCCGTCGGGGCGCTGTGCGTCTCGTCGGGGATGTCGGCGATTCTGGTGACGATGCTCTCGCTGGCGGCTGCGGGCGACAACGTCGTCACCTCGCCGTTCCTCTATGGCGGGACCTACAACCAGTTCCGCACGACGCTGCGGCGGCTGGGCATCGACTTCCGCATCGCCCCGAGCGAACGCACGGAGGATCTCGAGGCGCTCATCGACGAACGCACGAAGGCGATCTACGTCGAGAGCATGGGCAATCCGACCTGTGCGGTGGCCGATCTGGAGGCGCTGGGCGAACTGGCGCGGCGTCGCGACGTGCCGCTGGTGGTCGACAACACGTTCGGTGCGGCGGGCTACCTGTGCAACCCCTTCGAGTGGGGGGCCAACATCGTCGTCGACTCCGCCACGAAGTGGATCAACGGCCACGGCACGTCGATGGGGGGCGTGATCGTCGACGGCGGCAACTACAACTGGGCCAACGGCAAGTTCCCGCAGATCGACGGACCGTCGGAGGGGTACCACGGGCTGAATCTCCACGAGGTGTTCGGCGCGGCGGCCTTCATCGTCAAGTGCCGGGTCGACGGGCTGCGCGACCTGGGGTGCTGCCCCTCGCCGTTCGACTCCTACCTGACGCTGCTCGGACTGGAGACCCTCTCGCTGCGCGTGCGGCAGGAGGTCGAGTCGACCCGCCGGCTGGCTGAATACTGCCGCCGCCACCCGAAGGTGCGCACGGTGAGCTACGTGGGCTTCGACACCCACCCGAGCCACGATCTGGCCCGGAAATACTACCGTTTCGGATCGTCGGCCGTCTTCACCATCGAGCTGCAGGGGACGCTGGAGAGCACCGTTCGCTTCGTCGAGTCGCTCCGCCTGGCGGCCAACATGACGATGATCGGCGACTCGATCACCGTGGTGACCCACCCGGCCTCGACGACCCACAAGCAGCTGAGCGAGGCTGCACTGGCCGCTGCGGGCGTCACGCCGACGATGCTGCGCATCTCGGTCGGACTGGAGAACGTGGAGGATCTGATCGAGGATTTCGAGCAGGCCTTCACCCACGTCGAATAACCCACGCCAAACCGCACACGATGGAACCTCGGATCTACCTCTCCCCGGAGCCTTTCCGGCTGGAGTCGGGGGCGACGCTCCCCGAACTCCGCATTGCCTACCACACCTACGGGCATCTGAATGCCGCACGCGACAATGCCGTATGGGTCTGCCACGCGCTGACGGCCAATTCGGACGTGGCCGACTGGTGGCCCCACACGGTCGAAGCGGGGCGGTTTCTCGACCCGGAGCGCCACTACGTCGTCTGCGCCAACATCCTCGGGTCGCACTACGGCACGACCGGCCCGCTGCACGTCAACCCCGCGACGGGACGCCCGTGGTACGGCACCTTCCCGTCGTTCACGATCCGCGACATGGTGCAGGCCCACCGGCTGCTGGCCGGGGCGCTGGGCATCGGGCGGATCTCGCTGCTGGTCGGGAGTTCGGTCGGGGGTTTCCAGGCCGTGGAGTGGGCCGTCGAGGAGCCCGAACGGTTCGAACGCCTCGCGCTGATCGCCACCGACGCCAAGGCCTCGCCCTGGAACATCGCCATCAACGAGACGCAGCGCATGGCCATCGAGGCCGACGCGACGTTCGGTGAGGAGCGCGACGATGCCGGACGTCGGGGGCTGGCCACGGCCCGGGCGCTGGGGCTGCTGAGCTACCGCGGCCCGGCGGGTTACAACCTCACACAGCAGGACCGCGAGGAGAATCCCGTCCAGCACCGCGCCTGCACCTACCAGCAGTATCAGGGCGAGAAGCTCTGCCGGCGCTACAACGCCTATTCGTACCACGCGATCCTCAACGCCTTCGACACGCACGACGTGGGGCGCGGCCGCGGCGGGGTAGAGGCGGCACTCGGGCGGATCCGGGCACGGACACTGGTCGTGGGGATCACCACCGACATTCTCTTCACCCCCGGGGAGATGCGGCGGCTCCACGCGCAGATCCCCGGCAGCATCTACCGCGAAATCGACTCACCGCTGGGCCACGACGGCTTTCTCGTCGAGTACGAGCAGCTCAACGCCCTGCTGCTTCCGTTTGAGGCGGAGGGAGCGGAGCCGCTGCCGGAAGAGGCGGTGGGGGCGGAAAAGACAGTGGGGGCGAAGCCGGTCAACCCATCCGAAGAACAAACAACAAACGCATAAGAGAGTCATGAAAAAAATCAAAATCGGACTGTTCGGCTTCGGTGTTGTCGGACAGGGCATCTACGAGGTGGTGCGCAAGTCGAAGAACGCCCACGCCGAGATCACGAAGATCTGCGTCCGCGACCCGCACAAACGGCGGACGGTCGAGGTCGACCCGTCGCTCTTCACCACCTCGACGGACGACATCCTCGACAACCCGAACGTCAACCTCGTCGTCGAGGTGATCAACGATGCCGAGGCGGCCTATACGATCGTCAAGCGGGCGCTGCTGCGCGGCATACCGGTCGTTTCGGGCAACAAGACGATGCTGGCCCACCACCTTCCGGAGCTGATCGAGATCCAGAAGACGCGGGGCGTGGCGCTGCTCTACGACGCCTCGTCGTGCGGGTCGATCCCCGTGATCCGCAACCTCGAGGAGTACTACGACAACGACCTGCTGCTCGAGGTGAAGGGCATCCTCAACGGTTCGTCGAACTACATCCTCTCGCGGGTCTTCGACCACAGCGACACCTATGCCCACGCCCTGGCCCAGGCTCAGGCGCTGGGCTTCGCCGAGAGCGACCCGTCGTTCGACATCGAGGGCTACGATTCGCTCTTCAAGCTGGTGATCATCACCGTGCACGCCCTGGGGACCTACGTCGCCCCGGAGCGCATCTTCACCTACGGCATCTCGACGATCCACGAGTCGGACATCCGCTACGCCCGCGAGAAGAACGTCAAGATCAAGCTCGTGGCACAGGTCGTCAAGGTGAGCGACCGGCACTTCACGATGTTCGTCATGCCGGAATTCGTCACCCCGTCGCGGTACATCTACAGCGTCGACGACGAGTACAACGGCGTGGTGATCCGCGGCGAGTGCTACGACCGTCAGTTCATGTTCGGCAAGGGGGCGGGAAGCCTGCCGACGGCCTCGTCAATCCTGAGCGACATCATGGCGCGGCTGCACGACTACCGCTACGAGTACAAGAAGATGAACTACATCGAGAAGCCCTCCTACACGACCGACATCACGCTGAAGATCTACGCCCGCTACCGCGAGACCGACATCCGGAAGATCCTGCGCTTCACGAAGATCCACGAGCAGTTCATCAGCGAGGAGAGCAACTACGTCATCGGCGACATCGCATTGAGCGAGCTGCTCGAGAAGCGGCCGCAGCTCACGGGAGGGGATGTCTTCCTGGCCAACATTCCGATCTTCTTCCTCGACCGCGACTAAGCGGGGAAGTGCGAAAGGAGACAAGCGAAGCGGCCGGAAGATACCGGCAGCCGACTGACGATCCGCATCGCAAGGGGAGGCGGTCGATCCGCATCACGCCAAGAGGCAGCCATTCGTCCGGCAACGGGAAAGGCATGGACCCACAGGGGATCCATGCCTTTCGTGCAGAGGGGGGCGAACAAAGCGGTCCGGAGTCGGCGGGGGCCATCCGCAACCGTCGGGACGACGCAAACGTTCACTCCCCGTAGTAGACCTTGTCGAGACCGAGGGTGAAGCTGTCGCGACGTCGCCAGGCGACAATCGCCACGACCAGAACCAGCACGGCATTGAAGAGGAACGGGAAACTCTCGCTGCGGACGTGGAGCATGCGGCGGAAGAGATCCACCAGGAACGGACAGATCAGCACGGCCAGGTAGTTCATCGCCATGACACACGACAGGGCCAGCGTGGCGGAACGTGGCGGAGCGATCGTGGCGGCCTTGTCGTAGATGACGGGCTGCATGATGCCGTACCCGTATCCGGCGAGCAGCGCCCCGACGATGAGCATCGCCTCGCTGCGGAACAGACCCAGACAGAGGAGCCCCGCAGCCACCGAGAGCAGCGACACGAGGTTGATCCAGCGCTTCAGCCGGCGGATGATGCGGTCGATGAAGAGCCCCGGCAGCATGATCGCCAGGAAGAACAGCGCGATCAGCACCCCGGAGAAGGAGCTGCGGATGCGGTAGTCGTCGACGAGGAAGGCGGCGTAGTAGACGATGGCCAGCACGGCGAAGGTGATGAAGAGGTAGAAGAGCATCAGCCCGACGAGCTTGCGGGTATCGATGCGCTTGTTGCGCAGCTGGATGCTCTGGGCGGGTTCCGCGACGGCGGGGTGGCGGCGCAGGAAGAGCGACAGCACGAGTGCCGCGCCCGGCAGCGTGTAGACCAGGAAGGGGAGGTGCCAATCGACGTTGGCCAGATAGCCCGTCACGACGGTGGCCGCGACGAGCGTCAGGTTGTTGATTGCCGAGCTGTATCCCAGCTGCCGGATGCGGCGGTCGCCGGTGAAGTAGTCGACGACGAGCCCCGTGGAGAGGGGAATGACCATCCCGGCGCCGATGCCGAGGATGCAGCCGGCGACGATCAGCGCGACGATGCTGCGCAGGAAGAGGCAGGCCACGCCGCTGAGGAAGAAGATCACGAGGCCGACCGTGAGGATCGAGAGTTTGTCGCGCCCCTCGGAGAGCTTTCCCGACAGCAGCACGAAGGGGATGATCAGCAGCGAGGGCAGCGAGGTGAGCATCTGGATCTCGAGATCCGTCACCCGGGGGAAGACCTTGTTCAGGTCGCCCAGAATCGGCGAGACGGCCAGCCCCGGCAGCGAAGCGATGGCCGATACGGACCAGACGGCCAGCAGAACCACAAACGGAATGGTTCCTTTTCCGGTTTCGATTTTCATGTGCGGAGATTTTAGCCGCACAAGTGCAAGTGTCGTACCGAACCCGCCCACAGCGAGCAGAACTTTACACCGCCCGCCCCATTTTCTTCGATGCCGCACCCTCTTTTCGCGACCCGCATCTGTTTTTTGCAACCCGCATCCGTTTTTCGCAACCCGCCCCCTCGCTTTTCGTCCAGATCTTCTTTCCATGCGCACACCCCAGGATCCGCTCGTAAATCCCTCGTGAACCTGTTTTGTGCCCGCTCCCGGATCTGCTCGAGGGTCCTCTCCCGGACCCGCTACCAGCCCCGCTACCAGCCCCGCTCCTGTACCTGCACTCGGACCCGCTCGTGGACCCGCCACCAACCCTGTTCCTGTACCCGCTTCTGTGCCCGGCCCGGCTCCTCTCCGGACCGTCCCTGTCCGTCTCCTTTCGAACCGGGCCTTCCTTCGGGGCTTTCCACGCTTGCCCCTCTCCCAACCGGTTCTCCCTTTTCGGAGGCTTTTCTCGCTTGCTCCTCTCCCGACCCGATTTTTCCTGCCCGCCGATCACCGCCACCCGGAGCCACACGGGCAATCATCCCACCCACCTGAAATAAGAAACGGGCCGACCCTCCGTCGGGAGAGTCGGTCCGTTTCGTTTCGTATCGAACGACCTATTCGGCCTTCACGCAGCGGACGGGAAGTCCGCCCGAACGACGCAGCGCATAGTCGGGCTGTACGGCCCCTGCATCGCCATAGTGGAAGTAGAGGGCCGAAGAGAGGTTGTCGGCCAACCGTCCATCGGCCGTCCAGTAGAGGCCGATCCAGGGCTGGCCCTCACCCGCCCGAGTTCCCAGGGGCTGTGCATCGGTAAAGTAGAGGTTCTGGAACTTGCCGTCGAGATAGGTGCGGCGTCCGGCCCCCATGAAGAGCGACGAAACGCCGTTCCGGGCGAGCGTCACGCTGTATTTCGTATTCTCCCACGCCAGGCTTTCGGCATCGGGGGTCAGCCCCTCGAATGCGGCGGCCGGAGCCACCCGCCAGCCGGCCGGACAGGGATCGTAGATGCTCTTCGCCTTTCCGGGAGCGGTCCACAGATCGGCGGCATGAGCCGACCAGAGCCAGTCGTAGGCCGAATCCTCGACTCCGTAGATGAAGATCTGCGGATTGAGCCGCGCGTAATCGAGCGTACCGGTTTCGGCACTCGATGCGACCGGCAGGGCCACGACGCCCGAATTCTTGCCGTTGTAGATCGTGGCGGCCGTACCCTTGGCGAAGTCGTAGCTGCTCGGGCCGATGAAGGGATCCTTGCGGCCCCACTGGTAATAGAGTCCATAGGAGCCGAGAATATCGTCCGTCGAAGCGTTGCTCGATGACAGGGCGCCGAGGTTGCGGTTCATCATCGTATAACCGTTGAACGAGCACTGCCCGTCGGCCGTCTCGGGATCGTAATCCGCCGCCCAGACATGCCAGCTCCAGAGCAGCGTACCACCGGCGTCGTAGGCGCCGATCAGGGCGTTGCCCGACTTGATCTTCGTGTCGTCATCGCTGTCGGCCCCGATGTAGAACGAGGCGCGGCCGTTCTCAAACGAGAGATACTGGATCAGATTGGACACACTCTGCCAGATGATCTCCACCGAAGCCGTTGCCAGCGACGTACCGTCACTGCGGTGTTCGGCGTCGATCACATAGTTGGTCTCCTTCTGATTGACGATGTAGCTGTTGGCGCGCTGTGCGGTGAGATCCTTGCGCCCCACAACCCCGACGAAGAGCGTGGCCGAAGCCGAAGCGCCGTCGCGTCCCGTACCGCTCAGGATCAGCGAACCGCTGCGCTCCTCATCGTCCTCGAACGAGGCGGGGGGAGTCACCGTCAGAGTTCGGGCCGAGGCGTTGACCGAGATTTCGTCCCATCCGGAGGGTTGGGAAGTGACGCTGAAGCTATTGAGGTTCGAGGCCGAGAAGTGGACCGTCACGGGCGCCGTTTCGCCCTCCGTGAAGAAGATGGCGGGCGAGTCGAAGGCGAGCGAACCTTTCACGTCGTCATCGCCGCACGAGATGAAGAGGGCGGCGGCCAGAGCGCAGATCCACCCAGCGAATCGTTTCATAGACATCGTGTATTTACTGAATTTCAATTCCAAAAATCGTTGCAAAGATACCAAAAAGCGGGACAAATCCTATTATCGGCCCGTCGATTTTTGCATCGTCCCGGATCCCGCGGTGCAGAAGGCCGGGTTGCCGTCGTCGCGGAGTCTGTCCGGGCCGCGCCGTCTATTTTTTAACGAAACGGAGGAGCGGATAGTATGTCGCCGGTAAAAATTGCGGCCGACAGACTGCGGCGCGCGCTACTTTTCGAGCTCCCGGGGGTGGAAATAGCGGTAGAAGAAGAGCATCTGCGAGGGGAGCGACGTGGCCCAGTAGACGGCATTGTGCTCGCCGGGGCGCACCTGGAAGTCGTGCCCCACACCGAGTTTGAGGAGTTTGTCGTGCAGATTCAGATTCACCTGGTAGAAGAAGTCCTCGTATCCGCAGTCGAAGATCAGGGCCAGTTCACCGTTGCGGAGGCTGTCGACCTGCTCGATGACCGTATGCGTACGCCACCGTTCGGGGTTTTTGCGCTCCTCGCCCAGCTGCTTCTTGATCTCCCACGAATCGGGGAAGGGACGGATATCGACGCCGCCGGAGGTCGAGCCGGCCGCACCGAAGCGATCCTTGTGCCGCAGGGCGATCCACAGCGCGCCGTGACCGCCCATGCTCAACCCCGTGATGGCACGCCCTTCGCGGGAGGGGATCGTCGGATAGCGGGCATCGATCCAGTCGACGAGTTCCGTCGAGACGAAGGTTTCGAACTGCGAACGGGGATCGAGTGGACTGTCCCAGTACCAGCTGTTTTCGCCGTCGGGGCAGACGAGGATCATTCCGAAGCCGTCGGCCAGCCGTCTCAGGTCGGTGATTCCGAGCCAGGCGAGGTGTGACCCGCCGTAACCGTGCAGCAGATAGAGTGTCGGCATACGGCAGTCGTCCCGGGCGGCATCGGGGACAACGACCGCCGCGGCAATGTCGCGCTGCATGCGCGGGCTGTAGACCGCCACGGTGTCGATACGGGCTGCCGAGGCCGATACGGCGACCAGCAGCAGCGTCAATAAACCAATCAATCGCTTCATATTCCTTACATTTTGGGTTCTTTCATTTTGTTTTTCTCCGCCGGATTCGGTTCAACCGGGCATCGCCAGCCCCGCTCTGTACCGCACCGACAAAACCGTTTTGCACCGCCTGCCGGACTTCTTTTTTTTCTCCGCCCGGCTCGTTCTGTGCCTCCTCGACAGAGTCGTTGTGCACCCTGCGGTCGGACTTGCCGTGCTCCGTACCGCCAGATCCGGTTCAACCGGGCACCGCCCGCCCCGCTCTGTACCGCACCGACAAAACCGTTGTGCACCGCCTGCCGGACTTCTTTTTTCTCCGCCCGGTCCGTTTTGTGCCACACCGACAGAGCCGTTTTGCACCCTGCGGTCGGACTTGCCGGGCTCCGTCCTGCCGGATCGGGTCAATCCTGTACCGTCCGGCCCGGCTACCCCCGGACCATATTCCGGTTTCAAAAAAAGGGGCGCATCTGCGCCCCATCAGTCTTCCGCCCGGAAGGGCCGGAATGGATTACTTCTTCTCGGGTTTGGCAATGGTCTCCCGCATCTGCGTGTCGGCCATGATGTTCTTCATCTTGTAATAGTCCATGATGCCGAGATTTCCGTTGCGGAAGGCCTCGGCCATGGCCAGCGGCACCTCGGCTTCGGCCAGAATCACCTTGGCACGAGCCTCCTGCGCCTTGGCCTTGTTCTCCTGCTCGAGGGCCACGGCCATTGCACGCCGCTCCTCGGCCTTGGCCTGCGCGATGTTCTTGTCGGCCTGGGCCTGATCCATCTGCAGCTGGGCGCCGATGTTCTTGCCGACGTCGATGTCGGCGATATCGATCGAGAGAATCTCGAAGGCCGTACCGGCATCGAGCCCCTTTTCGAGCACGACGCGGGAGATCGAATCGGGATTCTCGAGAACGATCTTGTGCGTAGCGGCCGAACCGATCGACGAGACGATGCCCTCGCCGACGCGGGCCAACACGGTCTCCTCACCGGCACCGCCGACCAGCTGCTTGATGTTCGCGCGCACCGTGACGCGGGCCTTGGCGATAAGCTGAATACCGTCCTTGGCCACGGCGGCCACCGGCGGCGTATTGATCACCTTCGGGTTGACCGACATCTGCACCGCCTCGAAGACGTCGCGGCCGGCCAGATCGATGGCCGTAGCCATCTTGAAGTCGAGCATGATATTGGCCTTCTGGGCCGAGACGAGGGCATGGACCACGTTGGTGACGTTTCCGCCGGCCAGATAGTGGGCTTCGAGTTCATTGGGGTTGAGCGCCAGACCGGCCTTCGTGCTCTCGATCATCGACGAGACGATGATCGAAGGGGGGACCTTGCGCCAACGCATCAGCACCAGCTGCAGCAGGCTGATCCTCACGCCCGAGACGAGCGCCGAGAACCACAGTCCCACGGGGATGAAATAGAAGACGAGCCAGATGGCGAAGAGGCTGACGACGACGATCAGCACGATCAGTCCTACCTGAAAATCCATACGTTAGAAGTTTTATTTGACGGTTTTAACAATGACGCTGAAGTTTTCGAATCCAACCACCTCGACCTCCTGTTGCGGATCGACATAGGCACCCGTGGACTTGGCCTCGTAGACGCGGCCGCCGATTTCGACTTTACCCATCGGGGAGAGGCGCGAGAGGGTGGTGCCGCGGTCACCGGGGTGGAGCTCCTCGGCGGGCAGGACGGGCATGCTCGACGAGCGGATCTCCTGCCGGAGCGAGAATCGCTGCCAGGTTTTGGCCCTCAGCGACACGACAACGGCAATGAGCGAGAGGATCAGGATGACGACGATGACGACGATTCCGGCCGCTGTGCCGAGGTTTCGGAAGGCGAGATAGATGGCGCTTCCGTAGCTGACCATGGCGAGGATGGCGCCGACCGAGACACCGGGCAACAGGACCAACTCGGCCACCAGGAACAGCAGCCCGAGCACGACGAGCAGAATGATATAGAAGAGGTCCATAAAGCGAATCGTTACGATGGTTTTATGGAGTTAAAGATAGAAAATTTTTCTCAAGGATTCGCCAATTCGACGACTTTTATTTCGAGGGCGTTGTCCGCGCGGCGCAGAGTATCGGCCAGGCGGTCGGCCACGGCGCGGTCGTTGAACGTCCCGACGACGAACAGCTGCTGTCCGACGCGCGAGAGTTCGCACCCTTCGGCCGTTGCGGTGATGGCCTGCTTGACCTCCTCGGAGAGGGCCTCCGTACCGGTGATCTCGACACGGTAGGAGAGGTTCTGCGCCTCGGGATCGCGCGAGAGGTTGCAGGCCACGCCATCGGTCCAGACGACGATTTCGGGACGCAGGAAGCCGTGTTTCTTCAGCGCGGCCTGAGCCTCCTGGGCCTCCTCGAGCGTTGCGAAACCGCCCGTGTAGTAGCACCACTTGCCGTCGTCGTTGATCAGGTAGAAGAGCGGATAGGCGCCGCGAAAGGTCGCCACGGCCCGCTTCGTGTTGAACGTACCGAGCAGGATGCGGTAGATCGTGCCGTTGGCGTAGACCTTGCATTCGGGGATCGGGTTATGGGTCGAATACTTGGGGGTCGACGAGAAGGCGACGCTGTCGTAGTCGAGGAAGTAGCGCTCGGCCACATCGATACGCGGCAGCCGGCAGTCGATCCCGGCGAGCTGTTCCTCGACGCCGCGCAGCGAATCGCAGGCCGTATCGAGCCCGAGCACCTCGGCCACCGAACGCTCGAAGTCGACGATGACGCGCTTGCGCAGGAAGTAGTCGGCGACGGCCTCCGAGGCGGTCGATCCGCGCAGCTCCGAGAGTTGGCGCGACGCCTTCGAGAGGGCCTCCTCCTCGCGCGAGAGGATCTCCTCCTGGCCCAGTTCGTCGAGGATGTATCCGTAGGCGTAGTTCTTGTTGTCGAAGATGTAGTTCCACACCCCGGAGAGCGAATCGCCCAGCACGCCGTTCAGCTGCTGCAGGGCCTTCAGACGGTCGTAAATCTCCACGGCTTCGGCCTCGGTCTGCACGGCGGCATACGACTCGGCCAGCTCCGAGATCGTGCCGTAGTTCGACAGGAAGCGGTTCACGTAGTCGGCGGCCTGAGGTTCGAGCCGCTGGGCCTTGCGCAGGGCCGCATAGTCCGCCGCGGCCAGATGCTCCTCGAAGTAGGGGTTGTCGACCAGATTGCGGACCTTCAGCGAATCGGGGATCGTCACCACCGGCCCCTTCGCCGCATGGCCGGCCGCCGGCTGACCGCTGTCGAGATTGGCCAGCACCCACTCCTGCTCGATGGTGTTGATGCGGTCGATCAGGCGTCCCTTGGCATTCCGGATCTCGAAGATGCGGCTCTCCAGGTCGAGGATCTCCTGCGAATAGCGCTGCCGCTGTGCGGGATCCTCGCGCAGCTGCACCCGCAGCCGGGCGACGGCCCCGACGATCGAATCCTCGCGGATCTGCAGCCGGGCATCCTCCCTGAGCAGGGACATGTACTCCTCGTTGTTCTCCAGACCGGCGATGCGCGCCTCGACGACCGGTTGCTGGGCCATGAGCCCGGCCGCCGTGAGCCACGCTGCGCCGAGAGCATATATCAAAAGCTTGAAATTCTTGCGAAACATAGGGTTACCTCCACCATTTAATCAGAAAGAACTGAATCAGACCGAAAATCTCCAGACGCCCCAGCAGCATCAGCAACGTATTCGTCATTTTGAAAGCCGACGGCATCGCCGACCAGTTGTCCATCGACCCGACCTCGCCGAATCCCGGTCCCACGTTGCCCATCGAAGCGACCGACCCGGTGAAACTGGTCGTCAGGTCGACGCCGAACAAGGCCCCCGCAATCGTCCCCAACAGCAAAAACATCAGATAGGCCACGATGTAGATCATCACGGAGTGCAGCACCTCGTTGTCCTGAATGACGCCGTCCAGCCGGATGCGGATCACGGCGTTGGGATGCTGCTGGAGTTTCAGGCGCGCGCTCATCATCTTTCCGGCCAGGACCATGCGGTTGACCTTGATGCCGCCGGCCGTGGAGCCCGCACAGGCGCAGACGATCGACCCGAAGATCAGGATGATGACCGCAAACGGCGTCCAGGTGTTCGAATCGGCCGTGGCAAACCCCGAGGTGGAGACCACCGAGACGAACTGGAACATGCCGTGGCGGAACGAGGCCGAGAGCGTGGGGTAGAGGTCCGCGGCATAGAGGCTGATGGCGATGAGCAGCCCCCCGACGAACAGCATCCCGAGATACCAGCGCGTGACCTCCGAGCGGAAGATGTTGTTGCGTTTCCCGGTGACCGTGGCGTAAATCAGCCCGAAATGGATACCGGCCGCAGCCATCGTAAAGATCAGAATCGTATCGATGGCCGGGCTGTTGAAGTAGGCGACGCTGGCATTCTTGGTCGAGAAGCCGCTCGTGGCGCAGGCCGACATGGCGTGGCACAGGGCGTCGAACCAGTTCATCCCGGCCATCTTGAGCAGCACGGTCGACAGGACGGTCAGCCCGACGTAGACCACCAGCAGGATCTGGAGGATGATCTGCGAACGGTAGCGGTAGTTGTCGCGGGCCATCGACGAGAGCTCCACGTTGGAGAGCATCATCTTGCTGCGGCCCATCGAGGGGAGGACGACCAGGGCGAACATCACCACGCCCATACCGCCGATCCAGGTCGTCGCAAAACGCCAGAACTGCAACCCGCGGGGCAGGGCCTCGACGTCATTCAGGACCGTCGAACCGGTTGTCGTAAGGCCCGAGACGCTTTCGAACCAGGCGTTGACCAGCGTGAACTCCCCGCCCCAGATCAGGTAGGGGAACATCGACACGACGCAGGCCACCAACCACGCCCCGACGACGATGCAGAAACCCTCCTTGTTGGTGATCTGCTCGCAGCGCCCCACGAAGATCAGCGGGAAGGCGCCCAGCAGGGCCGTAAGCAGCGACGAGAGCAGCAGGGGATAGAACGCCGAGTCCACGCCGCTCACGTAGGAGATCCCCGCCGAGATCAGCATGAACATCGCGATGAACAGCATCACGACGCCGACATATCGCAAAACCACTTCTACGCGCATCGGGTTCAGGCTTTGTTTTGTTTCGACTGGTTGATGAGCGTTTCGATGCGCTCCTTGAGTTCGAGGACCTCGTCCTTGAGGTCGCCCTTCACCGTGAAGGGGATCCGGAAGGTGAACCAGTCAGCGAGACTCTTGTTCATGCGTTCGATGGGCACGACGCAGTAGATCGTCATGAAGTAGAAGAGCATCAGCACGATGGCGATCATCACCGCCACGGAGATCAGCACCGGCGTCACGGCCCGGTAGGCATTCTTCTTCATCTGCTCGGCGCGCGGAGCGAGCGAGCTCTGCGTCGAGGTCATGTAGTTCTTGATGGCGGCCGTAAGCCGTCCGTAGAGTTCGTTGTACTCCTCGTTGTACCACTTGATGCCGAGCGAATCGGCCACCGGCGCATTTTTCTGCGCGGCCGCCGCGGAGTGGTGCGCCGCCGGAGCGGCCGTTCCCGTATGAGCCATCGAATCGGACGAACGCATCTCACCGAAGTTCAGATAGTTGTCCGTCACGATACGCAGTTCGGTCGTTGCGAAGGCCAGCGAATCGAGGAACGATTTGTCGAGGGCTTCGTTCTGCGCCACGAGCAGCGTATTTTCGAGCCGCGCCATGCTGGCCCGGCAGAGGCTGTCGCTCGAGCGGTCGCCGAAGACCGAGAGCCGGATCAGCGCGACGTTCTGTTCGTGAGCGGCATCGAGCATCTCCTTGGCCAGTTCGATATTACGCGCATTGGCCTTGAGGATTTCGCCCGTATCACGGCTCAGGTGGCCCAGTTCGAGCAGGGAGATCATCCCGGAAAAAAAGAGCAGGCAGACGATGCTCAGAAAACCCACCGTCACCCGTTTACGCAAACCCGTCATGATTTGGATCGATTACTTTTCCGCAAATATAGTAATTTAATCCTGGATTTCACCCAGAAGGTCGTGAGAATCGTCCATCTCGCCGAGTTTGACGCGGCAGATCGTGTTGACGCGCGAGCGGTCGTAGGGGGCCTTGACGCGGCGGTAGTTGCCCGTGAAGCCGAACATCATGCCGCCGCGGCGCGTGCTTTCGAAGAGGACCGTATCCTCCGTCCCGACGGCCCGGGCGCAGAAGTCGCGGTGGAGCTGTTCGCACAGCGCCTCGAGTTCGGCCACCCGCTGCGTGGCCACCGACGGCTGCACCTTACCGGGCAGATCGACGGCCGGCGTACCGGGGCGTTCCGAAAAGGGGAAGACGTGCAGGAAGGCGGGCTTCAGATCGGCCAGGAAGTCGTACGTCGCGCGGAAATCGGCATCCGTTTCGCCCGGGAAACCGACGATGACGTCGATGCCGATGAAGGCGTCGGGCATCAGCCGCCGGATCGAGGCGATGCGGTCGGCATAGCGGGCCGTGGTGTATCGGCGGCGCATCAGTCCGAGGATGCGGTCCGAACCGCTCTGGAGCGGCACGTGGAAGTGATGCATCATTTTAGGTGAACGTGCGCAAAACTCTATGATTTCGTCCGTTAGCAGATTCGGTTCGATCGACGAAATACGGAACCGCTCGATTCCGTCGACCTCGACCAGCGCCCGCAGCAGATCGATGAACCGTTCGCCCGTCGAGCGGCCGAAATCGCCCGTATTGACCCCCGTGAGGACAATCTCGCGCTGACCCGCCGCGGCGATCTGACGCGCTTCGGCCACCAGGTCGGCAATGGGCATGTTGCGGCTCGAACCGCGGGCATAGTGGATCGTGCAGTAGGAGCAGCAGTAGTCGCAACCGTCCTGCACCTTGAGGAAGGCGCGCGTGCGGTCGCCGCTCGAGAAGGCCGCGAAGAACGATGTCAGCGAATCGGTATCGCAGCTGTAAACCTGCGCATGGCCCTTTCCCGAGAGTTCAACCACCCGTTTATATAATTCTCCCTTATCGTTGTTGCTCAACACGATATCAACACCTTCAATCTGGGCGATCTCCTGCGGTTTCAACTGGGCGTAGCACCCCGTCACGGCGATGATCGCATCGGGATTGCGGCGGTGAAGCTTGCGGATCAGATTGCGGCACTTCTTGTCGGCATGCTCCGTCACGGAGCAGCTGTTGATGACGCAGATGTCGGCATCGGCCGTCGGGGCCACCCGGACGAATCCGCCCCGTTCGAACTCCCGGGCCAGCGTCGACGACTCCGAGAAGTTGAGCTTGCAGCCCAGCGTATGAAAATTGACTCTTCGTGGTTGCATGAATTCACTGTTTTTCGGCCACGAAATTACGAATTCTGTCCGAAAGGAGGAGGCTTTTCCGATAAAAAAGCGTAAATTTGCACGCAATACCGACCAAGCATGGGATTTTTCAGCGACGTCTTTCAATACGGCTATCTCTCGAACGCCCTGGCAGCCTGTCTGCTTTCGGGCATCACCTGCGGCGTGATCGGCACCTATGTCGTCTGCCGGCGCATGGTCTTCCTCGCCGGCGGAATCACTCACGCCTCGTTCGGCGGCCTCGGAATCGCATTCTGGGCCGGCGCAAACCCCATCGCCGGAGCCCTGATCTTCGCCATCCTCTCGGCCCTCGGCATCGAGTGGGCCGGAAGCCGCGGCCGAATCCGCGAAGACTCCGCCATCGGGATCATCTGGTCCATCGGCATGGCCGTCGGCGCCCTCTTCATGAGCCTCCGCCCGGGATACACCTCCGGAGACCTGGCCGCCTACCTCTTCGGCAGCATCATCACCGTGACGGACAGCGACGTCCTGGCCCTCAGCCTGCTGACCGCCCTCGTCGTCATCGGCGCCCTGCTGTGGCTGCGCCCCGTGATGTACGTCGCCTTCGACCGCGAATTCGCCCGGAGCCGGAACATCCCGACCCGCCTGATCTCCTACGTCATGGCCGCGCTGGTCGCCACGACCATCGTCCTCTCGATCCGTATCATGGGCATCGTGCTGCTCATCTCGCTGCTGACGATGCCCGTCGTGATCGTCAACACGCTGGCCCGCTCGTACCGGACCATCGCCTTCACGGCCCCGATCGTCGCCGTCGTCGGAAACCTCGCCGGCCTGATCCTCAGCTACCACCTCGAGGTACCCCCCGGCGCCGCCATAATATTTACGCTTACCGTGGCGCTCATATTGGTAAAAATCTTATCTTTGCCCTGCAAAAAACCGCATCACGCGCATGAAGACCATTCATAAACTCGTCCTGAAAGCCTATCTGGGCCCCATGGTCCTCACGTTCTTCATCGTCATGTTCGTGCTGATGATGAACTTCGTGTGGCGATACATCGACGAGCTGGTCGGAAAGGGCCTCAGCGCCGGCATCATCATCGAACTGATGTCCTACGCCATGGCAAACATGATCCCCATGGGGCTGCCCCTCTCGATGCTCCTCGCCGCCATCATGACCATGGGTAACCTCGGCGAAAACTACGAGCTGCTGGCCATGAAGTCCGCCGGAATGTCCCTCGTGCAGATCACCAAACCGCTGATCGTCGTCGTCGGCATCGTCGCCGTGGGAAGCTTCTTCATCTCGAACAACCTCGTGCCGTACTCCAACAAGAAGATGTTCAGCATCATCTACGACATCCGTCAGCAGAAACAAAGCCTCGAATTCCAGGACGGCCTCTTCTTCAACGGAATCGACAACATGTCGATCCGCGTCGGCCACCAGGATCCCGAAACCCATCTGCTCACCAACGTGCTGATCTACGACAACCGGTACGCCAACGGAAACATGAACACCATCGTCGCCGACTCGGGTTACATCCGCCTCTCGGACGACAAGAAATACCTGCTCGTCACGCTCTACCACGGCCAGACCTACGAGCAGACCCGAAACAGCCAGTGGTTCACCAAGAGCGCCCTGCGCCACCATACGTTCGATCTGCAGAAACAGGTCATCCCGATGGACGGTTTCGCCATGGGGCGCAGCGACGCCGACATGTTCTCCAACGCCCAGACCAAGAACATCAACGAGCTGCAGCACGACATCGACTCGCTCGAAATCAAGGTCAACGACGCCACGACTACCTCCTACGAACCCCTGCTCAAGGAGCAGATCTTCGTGCGCGACAACACGGTGCTGCCTGTCCCCGACAGCCTGAAGGTCGACAAGAGCCACTTCCGCGACCTGCTCGCCACGGACTCGCTGCCCGGACTCTCGACCCGCGACAAGGAGCGCGTCTGGGATCAGGCCCGCACGCTGGCCAAATCCTCCCGCGGCATGTTCAGCTTCGACGAAACAAACGCCAAGGAGGCCCTCAACCAGCTCTACCGCTCGAAAATCGAGTGGCACCGCAAGATCTCACTCCCGGTCTCGATCCTGATCTTCTTCCTGATCGGGGCCCCGCTCGGCGCCATCATCCGCCGCGGAGGTCTGGGTCTGCCGGTGGTCGTGTCGGTGATCTTCTTCGTGATCTACTACGTCATCAGCCTCACCGGCGAAAAGATGGCCAAGGAGGGAACCTGGGATGCCGTCTACGGCATGTGGATCTCCACGTTCATCCTCACGCCCATCGCCATCTACCTCACCTACAAGGCCACGAACGACTCGGCGCTGCTCGATACGGACTGGTATGCCGGCAAGCTGAAAGCCTTCAGGGATCGGTTCGACGCCTGGGCCGGACCCCGATTCGGTAAATTCAAAAACAAGATCAAATTCAAAAAACGAGATAAACACAATGGCTAAAGAGACGATACTGAACACGGTAGAGGAGGTCATCGACGACTTCCGCAACGGCAAGATCGTCATCGTTGTCGATGACGAAGACCGCGAAAACGAAGGCGATTTCATCATCGCCGCCGAGAAAATCACCCCCGAAATCGTCAACTTCATGCTCAAGGAGGGTCGTGGTGTCCTCTGCGCACCCCTCTCGGAGAAGCGTTGCGAGGAGCTCGGACTCAACATGATGGAGGAGAACAACACCTCACTGCTCGGGACCCCCTTCACGGTGACGGTCGACCTGTTGGGACACGACTGCACGACGGGTGTCTCGATCCACGACCGGGCCGCCACGATCCGCGCCCTGGCCGACCCCGCCACCAAACCCACCGATCTGGGCCGCCCGGGCCACATCAATCCGCTGCGCGCCCGCGAAAAGGGAGTGCTGCGCCGTCCGGGTCACACCGAAGCGGCCGTCGATCTGGCCCGTCTGGCCGGCCTGCAGCCCGCCGGCGCCCTGATCGAGATCATGAACGAGGACGGTACGATGGCCCGCCTGCCGCAGCTGGTGGAGAAGGCCAAAAAGTTCGGGCTGAAGATCATCTCGATCGCCTCGCTGATCGCCTACCGCCTCAAGCAGGAGTCGATCATCGAACGCGGCGTCACCGTGCCGCTGCCCACCGAGTGGGGCAACTTCCAGATCACGCCCTTCCGCCAGAAGTCGAACGGCGTCGAGCACGTCGCCCTGACCAAGGGCGAATGGACGGAGGATGAACCCGTACTGGTGCGCGTGCACTCGTCGTGCGCCACGGGCGACATCTTCGGATCGTACCGCTGCGACTGCGGCGAACAGCTGCACCGCGCCATGCAGATGATTGAAAAGGAGGGAAAGGGTGCCATCATCTACCTCAACCAGGAGGGGCGCGGAATCGGTCTCTGCAACAAAATCCACGCCTACAAGCTCCAGGACGAGGGCTTCGATACGGTTGATGCCAACCTCAAGCTCGGATTCAAGGCCGACGAGCGTGACTACGGCGTCGGGGCCAGCATCATCCGCGAGCTGGGCATCCGCCACATGCGGCTGATGACGAACAACCCCCTCAAGCGGGCCGGTCTGGAGGGATACGGCCTCTGCATCGACGAGATCGTCCCGATCGTCATCGCCCCGAACCCCTACAACGAACACTATCTCGAAACCAAGCAGGAGCGCATGCACCACATGCTGGGTCTGAAAAAAAACTGAGCATGGAGGCCAAAAAGCTGCGCATCGTCTTCATGGGTACGCCCGAGTTCGCCGTACCCTCGCTCCGGGCCCTGATCGACGGAGGTTACAACGTCGTTGCCGTCGTCACGACCCCCGACAAACCCGCCGGCCGCGGTCAGCGGATGCACGAAAGCGACGTGAAGATCGCCGCCCGCGAACTGGGACTGCCCGTGCTGCAGCCCGTCAAGCTGCGTGATCCGGAGTTCGTCGAGGCGCTGCGGAAGCTCGATCCCGATCTGGGGATCGTCATCGCCTTCCGCATGCTCCCCGAGGTGGTCTGGGCCATGCCCCGGCTGGGGACCTTCAACCTCCACGCCTCGCTGCTGCCCCAGTATCGCGGCGCCGCGCCAATCAACTGGGCCATCATCAACGGCGAGCACGAAACCGGCGTTACGACCTTCCTGTTGAACCACGAGATCGACAAGGGGGCCATCATCGGGCAGATCCGCGTGCCGATCGGCGAGGAGGATACCATCGGAACGATGTACGACCGCCTGATGCAGGTCGGAACCGGGCTGGTACTGGAGACTGTCGACCGGATTGCCACCGGAGAGATTCACCCCATGGAGCAACAGGGGGTTGACGAATCGACGCTGCATCCCGCTCCGAAGATCTTCAAGGAGGATTGCCGCATCGACTGGTCGCTCGACGGCCGGCGGATCATCAACTTCATCCGCGGACTGTCGCCCTATCCGACCGCATGGACCTCCATGTATCGTGACGGCGAGGACAAAGAGTCCCTGACGGCCAAGATCTTTGCCGCAAAATTTGAGCCCGCGGCTCACGAAGGAGTGGCGTGCGGAACGGTCGAGAGTGACTGCCGGACCCTGATCCGTGTGGCGTGTGCCGACGGATGGATCCGCCTCGAGGAGCTGCAGATCGCCGGCAAGAAGCGGTTGCCGGTGCGCGAGTTGCTGCTCGGCTGGCGCGACGTCAACCTCTACCGGTTCCAAAAATAGCCTTTCCCGGGGGGCCGCAAAAGAGGGGCCGCAAAGTGGGGGGGCTGCGAAAGAGAGGCCACAAAGAGGAACCACAAAGAGGAACCACAAAAGAGGACTGCGAAAGAGGACTGTAACGAGGAAAGTATTCGCAAAGAGAGGGTTCCGCGAAGCGAGATGTGGCGGAGAAGAAAGGTCCGCCGGAAAAAGAGAGATATCCCATGCCTCCGTAGGATCTTCCATGACTGAATGATCCCGATCTGCAGATGCAGGTCGGGATTTTTCGTTCCGGAGGGGAGGGAGACGGCATCCCGGACCGGAGACAGGCAAAGCATGAGTCATGAACGGGTGAAGCGGCGAGAAGAAGTGGATCCGAAGAAGGCACGGGCGGGAAAGAACACGGGCGGGAAAGAAGAGGAAGGGGTACACTGAAAATGAGGGAGTAACACGGCAACCGGAGCGGCAGACATGGAAAAACGGCTCGGTCCGGATCACAAAACAGCGCGTGGATATTCCGATTCCCGGTAATTTTTAGTAACTTGCCGATACATCTCCCGACTTCCTAAAACGAGACACGCTATGAAAAAGTCACTTTTCGCCCTGTTGCTGCTCGGCAGCCTCGGAATGGCATCGGCTCAGGAACAGGCTTCCGCGTCCGATCCGATCCCCTTCAACGGTCGGATCACCGACTCTGCCGGGAAGGGGATTCGGGCCCGCGTCACCGTCAAGGCCGACAAACGCTACACGTTCGCCAACCGCGACGGACAGTTCGGATTGACCGATGTCGGACCCGCAGATACACTCGTTGTCACCTACAAACGGATCTCGCAGGAGATTCCCGTGGCCGGACGCCGCAGTCTGCGTATCAAATGGCTGGAGGTCGGCCCGGAGTCCGACGAGGACGAAGCGCTCATTGACAGCGGCTTCGGATACGTCAAGCGGCGTGAATATGCATCAAGCTCCTCGCGGCTGTCGGGCGAAGAGATGGTGCGCCGCGGATATACCGATCTGCAGTCGGCCATCCTCGGTCTGATGCCCGGCGTGCGGATGCTCAACGGCGAACTCATCGTCCGCGGAATCGGATCGATCAACTCGGGAAACGGCGCCCTGATCCTCTGCGACGGCGTCGAGGTGCAAAATCTGAACAGCATCAACATCCGTGATGTCGTCTCGGTCGAACTTCTGCGCGGCAACAACATGTACGGCGTGCGAGGCGGGAACGGCGTCATCCTGATCCGGACGCAGAAATAGGGGACCCTTCGAAACGGAGGAAGACCCGAAAAACGGAGAAAAGCCTGCAAAACACGGGAAAAGGCCCGAAGATGCCCGAACACCGATCGAAACACCGGCTGAACAGTCAGCTCCTGCTCCGAAAGTTTCCCATCCAGCCCCTTGACAGGTCCAAGATTTCCGACTCGGAGAACCTCCCGGAGACCTTCCATCCCTGAAAACACACCCCGGTAAACTGACCAAGATTTCCGATCCGGAAAGCCGTCCCGGAAATTCCCATCCAGCCTCATGACAGGCACAAAATTTCCGACCCGGAGAACCTCCCGGAGACCTTCCATTCCTGAAAAACCACCCCGGAAGACCGCTTCGAAAATTTCCGCATCGCCCCCCTCGAAGACCATCCCGGAAACTTCCATCCCCCCCCGACAGGTCCAAGATTTCCGACCCGGAGAACCTCCCGGAGACCTTCCATCCCTGAAAAATCACCCCGGGAGACCGCTTCGAAAATTTCCGCATCGCCCCCCTCGAAGACCATCCCGGAAATTTCCATCCAGCCCCTCCCGAAAATCCGTCCGCTCCATCCGACAACAAAAATGCCCGGCCTTTCGGTCGGGCATTCTCTTGCCAATAGCCGGCTTGACGGATTAACGGATCTTGCGGATAATCTCGCCGCCGTGGCGGATCGCCTCCTCGTTCTGCGGAAGCATCTTCCACGCACGCTCCGGAAGCGACTTCTTCAGGCCGATCATCACGTTCTCCATCTCAACAATCGGGCGAACCTTCAGGTAACCGCCCAGAATCATCGTATTGAACAGCTTCGCCTGGCCCATCTTCGCACACTCGGCCGTCGCGTCGATCGCATAGACCGAAATGTCCGTACGAACCGGATGGCGCGTAATACCGTTCGTGTCGTAGATCAGCACGCCGCCCGGCTTGACCAGCGGCTCGAACTTCTCCATCGACTGCTGGTTCAGGATGATCGCCGTGTCGAATTCATGGGCGATAGGCGACGAAATCTTCCGGTCGGAGAGAATCACCGTCACGTTGGCCGTGCCGCCGCGCATCTCGGGCCCGTAGGAGGGCATCCACGTTACTTCGAAGTCCTGCATCACGCCCGAATAGGCCAGGATCTTCCCCATCGAGAGGACGCCCTGTCCTCCGAATCCTGCTATGATTAACGTCTCTTTCATCGTTTTACTCCTTTTTTACATCCTTGATATCTCCCAGCGGGTAGTAGGGCAGCATGTTCTCCTCCAGCCAGCGGTTCGAGGCCACCGGCGAGAGTTTCCAGCCGCTGTTGCACGTCGAAACCACCTCGACCAGCGAAAAGCCGTTGCCGGCCATCGCATTCTCGAACGCCTTGCGGATGGCCCGCTTGCACTTGCGCACGTTGGCCGCCGTGTGGACACTCTGACGCGTGATGTAGGTCGCACCGTCCAGGTGGGCCATCATCTCGGCAATCTTGTACGGATAGCCGTTCAGACGCGGATCTCGTCCATAGGGGGTCGTCGCCGTCTTCATGCCCAGCAGCGTCGTCGGGGCCATCTGACCGCCCGTCATGCCGTAGATGGCGTTGTTGATGTAGATCGCCACCACGTTTTCACCGCGTGCCGCGGCGTGGATCGACTCCGCCGTACCGATGGCCGACAGGTCGCCGTCGCCCTGATAGGTGAAGACCATGTTGTTCGGCCACAGCCGCTTGACGGCCGTCGCTACGGCCAGGGCCCGTCCGTGTGCCGCCTCGATCCAGTCGATGTCGATGTAATTGTAGGCGAACACCGAGCAGCCTACGGGCGAGATGCCCACCGTACGGTCCGCAAGGCCCATCTCCTCGATGACCTCGGCCACGAGTTTGTGCACCGTGCCGTGGCTGCAGCCCGGGCAGTAGTGCATGACGTTATCGGTGATGAGTTTCGGTTTCGTGTAAACCAGATTCTCCTGTTTGATTTCAACCTCTGCCATCGTTTCTACTTTTTAATCAGTTTTTCCTTCAGGGCCTCGAGCACCTCGTCCGGCGTGAACAGCATACCGCCCTGGCGTCCATAGTGCTCCACGGGAGCCTTGCCGTTGACGGCCAGGCGTACATCCTCGACCATCTGTCCGGCGTTGAGTTCCGCCGACAGGAAGCCCTTCACGCCGCGGGCCGCCAGTTCGGCAATCTGTTTGGTCGGGAACGGGTAGAGCGTGATCGGCCGCAGAAGACCCACCTTCAGACCCTCGGCACGAGCCATCTCGACCGTCGCCGAGCAGATGCGCGCCGACGAACCGAAGGCCACGATGACATACTCGGCATCGTCGCAATCGATGGCTTCGTAGCGCACCTCGTTCTCCTCCAGCGTCTTGTACTTCTCCTGCAGGCGTTTGTTGATGACCTCCATCTTCTCCGACTGCAGCTCGAGCGACGTGGCGATGTTGCGCGGACGGTCGGCCGGTTTGCCGTAGGTTGCCCACGAGCGGCACTCGGCCTTGATCTCCTCGTCGGTCCGGCGCGGACGCTGCGGCGCCAGCACCACCTTCTCCATCATCTGGCCGATGGCACCGTCGGCAAGGATCATCGCCGGGTTGCGGTACTTGAAGGCCAGGTCGAAAGCCTCGGCCACGTGGTCGTGCATCTCCTGCACGGAGTTCGGGGCGAAGACGATCAGGTGGTAGTCACCGTGTCCGCCGCCCTTGACGGCCTGGAAATAGTCGCCCTGCGACGGCTGGATCGTTCCCAGACCCGGGCCGCCACGCTGGCAGTTGATCACCAGGCAGGGGAGTTCCGCACCTGCCAGATAGCTCAGCCCCTCGGACATGAGGCTGATACCGGGGCTCGACGACGAGGTCATGACCCGTTTGCCGGTTGCGGCGCCGCCATAGACCATGTTGATCGACGAGATCTCCGATTCGGCCTGCAGCACCACCATACCGGTCGTTTCCCACGGCTTGAGCTCCATGAGCGTCTCCATCACCTCCGACTGCGGGGTGATCGGGTAGCCGAAATATCCGTCGCAACCATAGCGAATCGCCGCATGGGCGATCACTTCGTTGCCTTTCATCAGTTTTACTTCCTTCTCTGCCATCGCTTATTCGAATTTTTGACGATAAACCGTGATGACGCTGTCGGGACAAATCACCGCACACGATGCGCACCCCGTGCAGGCATCGGGATTCGCCATCCAGATCACCGGATAGCCTTTACTGTTCACCTCCGTCGACAGGGCGAGCACGTTGCACGGGCACACCGACGCACATACGCCGCATCCCTTACAGCGTTCTCTGTCAACGACGATTGTTCCTTTGATCTTAGCCATAACGTCGATAGTATTGTTAGTTGCTTACAAATATACGAAAATTTCCGGGCGATCCATTTTTTTTCGTTATAATTTATCGCCCGTTCGTGATAAAATTTTTATTTTTTTACCTCCTTTTTACCGGTCGCCGCGGCCGAACGGACTCTTTTTACAAAAAAATCGGAGGCTCCGGCGAGTCTCCGATTCTTCGCTTTTATTCTTCAATCTGTTTGGGATCAGGTCCGTACTGATTCTCGCCGGGAGTCCCCTCCGTGCAGAACCACACCAGGAAGAAGATCCCCCAGACCAGAAAGACCACCGATCCGGCGATGAGCAGCACCAGGAAACCCGTCGACATCGCCCCCATGCCGGACAGAATGGCCGAAGCCCCCGATACGATCAGTGCGATGGTCCAGACAAAGCCTATGACGTAGTACCAGATCAGAATCTTGGCACTGCGCCCCGTGTCGTGCAGCCGGCGGGCCATGACGGCCAGATTGGGCAGGAAGAGGAACAGGCCCGACAGTCCGTAGAAGAAGCTGGACTGGCCGAAGCAGATCCAATCGAGAATCATCGCCACGATCATCAGCAGGAATGAGAAGAGGACGAAATTCCAGTACTCCCTGCGGCGGGCGCGTCCCGAGAAGTTCACATAGTTACGGATGCATTTGATAAACCATTTCATAGGCTCGGCGTTTTAAGGTTGACGAATTGATTATTCAATCAAAGATACGTTTTTATTCCGAAAAACCGACTCTCCGCAGCGAAAAAAGCGGGGCATCTCCCCAAAAAAAGAGCGGCCCGGCGTGAACCGGACCGCTCCTGTGTGTCGGTATCGGATCGACCCGCGATCCGCGCCCGTACTACTTCTTCTCCTCGGCGAACGAGTGGATCACCACGCCCGAACGCAGTTTCGGCTCGAACCACGTCGTCTTCGGGGGCATGATGTTGCCCGTATCGGCGATGTTGATCAGCTGCTGCATCGAGACGGGGTAGAGCGCAAAGGCCACCTTCATCTCGCCGCTGTCAACCCGGCGCTTCAGCTCGCCCAGGCCGCGGATGCCACCCACGAAGTCGATCCGCTTCGAGGTGCGCAGATCCTTGATGCCGAGGATCTTGTCCAGCACCAGATTCGACAGCACCGTCACGTCCAGCACCCCGATCGGGTCGTTGTCGTCGTAGGTGCCCGGCTTGGCCGTCAGGCTCCACCAGTGCCCCTCGAGGTACATCGAGAAGTTGTGAAGACCCGTCGGACGGTACTCCTCGGTCCCCTTGTCCTCGACCTCGAACGACTCCTTGAGCTTCTCGACGAGTTCGGCCGGCGTCAGTCCGTTGAGATCCTTCACCACGCGGTTGTAGTCGATGATCCGCAGCTGGCTGGCCGGGAACGTCACGGCCAGGAAGTAGCAATACTCCTCGTTGCCCGTATGGTTGGGGTTCTTCGCGCGGCACTCGGCGCCAACACGTGCGGCAGCAGCCGTACGGTGATGACCGTCAGCCACGTACAGCGCCGGAATCTTCGAGAAGATCTCCGTGATGCGGTCGTTCGTCTTCCGGTCGCGGATCACCCACAGCTTGTGGCCGAAGCCGTCGGCCGCCGTGAAGTCATACTCCGGGGCGTTGTTCGACACAACGTCCGATACGATGGCGTCGATCTCCGCATCGTCGGGGTAGGCGAAGAAGACCGGCTCGATGTTGGCCTGCTGGTTGCGCACGTGGATCATGCGGTCCTCCTCCTTGTCGGGACGCGTCAGCTCGTGCTTCTTGATCGCCCCCGAGAGGTAGTCCTCGAAGTGGCAGCACATGGCCAGTCCGTACTGCGTGCGACCGTCCATCGTCTGCGCATAGATATAGTAATACTCCTCGGGATCCTGCTGCAGCCACCCCTTCTTCTGCCACTCGCGGAAGTTCTCCACGGCCTTGTCGTAGACCTCCTGCGAATGTTCGTCGGCGATGGGCTCGAAATCGATCTCGGGTTTGATGATGTGAAGCAGCGAACGCTCCGTAGCCTCGGCCTTCGCTTCGGCCGAGTTCAGCACGTCGTACGGACGCGAAGCCACCTCGGCAGCATACTCCTTGGGCGGACGGACCGCCCGGAACGGTTTGATTCGTACCATAAATTTCTCTTTGTTCTATTTTGTTGCGTTTCAGGTTGTTTCGAAAGAAAGAGGCGGGCCCGGCATCGTCGCTCCCGCCTCTCTCTCGTCTTCGGTCCGGACTATTTGTTGACCTGGAACTTCCGGTTGCCGTTCTTCAGGAAATCGACAATCTGGTTCGCAGCAGCCAGTCCGGCGTTGATGTTGGCCTCGGCCGTCTCGGCACCCATCTTCTTCGCCGTGGCGAAGACCCGCTTGCCGAACTTCTCGTCCAGCTCGGCCTGGTTCGAGGCGGCAATGTCGGTGATGTACTTCAGATCCTCACGCTCGGTCAGCGCCTGCATCAGCCCCGCCTCGTCGATCACCTCCTTGCGGGCGGTGTTCACCAGCGTGGCCCCCTTGGGCATCGACATCAGCAATTTGTAGCCGATCGAGCCGCGGGTCTCGTTCGTTGCCGGGATGTGCAGCGAGAGGAAGTCGGCCCGCTTGTAGAGCTCCTCAACCGACGTTACCTGCTCGACTCCGTCAGCGGCAAAGACCTCCGAATCGGTGATGAACGGATCGTAGGCCACGACGTTCATCCCCAGTGCCTTGCCCTTGCGTCCCACCAGCCGGCCGACGTGGCCGTAGGCGTGGATGCCAAGCGTCTTGCCCTGGATCTCCGTACCCGTACCCGGCGTGAAGCGGTTGCGGGCCATGTAGATCATCATGGCGATGGCCAGTTCGGCCACGGCGTTGGAGTTCTGACCCGGGGTGTTCATCACCACGATGCCGCGCTCCGTGGCGGCTGCCAGATCGATGTTGTCGTAACCGGCACCGGCACGCACGACAATCTGCAGGTTGCGCGCCGCGGCGATCACCTCGGCCGTCACCTTGTCGCTGCGCACGATCAGCGCATCGGCATCGGCCACGGCTTCGAGCAGTTGGCCCTTATCGGTATATTTCTCGAGGAGCGCCAGCGTATAGCCGGCCTTTTCGACGATCTCGCGGATACCGTCGACCGCCTTCTTGGCAAAAGGTTTCTCCGTTGCTACCAGAATCTTCATATCCTTGTGAATTTCTACGTTCAACACTTCTCTGTAATCCCAGGCCTTCACTTCGCCCGTCAGGGTGTCGTAACCGGCCGGGACACGTGTTACGAGCGGCATGAGCCTCGCTTATTTGGCGTGTTTTTCGGCAAACTCGCGCATGCACTCCACCAGAACGCGTACGCTCTCGATCGGCAGGGCGTTGTAGCACGAGGCACGGAATCCGCCAACCAGACGGTGGCCCTTGATGCCGACGATGTCGCGGCTCTTGGTGAACTCCAGGAACTCCGGAGCCAGCTCCTCGTAACCCTTCTCCATGACGAAGCAGATGTTCATCAGCGAGCGGTCCTCCTTCTCGACCGTGCCGCGGAACAACGGGTTGCGGTCGATCTCGTCGTAGAGCAGAGCGGCCTTCTCCCGGTTGCGGCGGTAGATCTCGTCGACGCCGCCGATCGACTTCAGCCAGCGGAGCGTCTCCATCAGCACGTAGATCGGGAAGACGGGAGGCGTGTTGAACATCGAGTTGTTCTCGACGTGCGTGCGGTAGGAGACCATCGTCGGAAGGTCACGCACGATGCGGTCGAGCATGTCCTCGCGGATGATACCGAAGGCAACGCCCGCAGGTGCCAGATTCTTCTGCGCACCGCCGTAGATCATGGCGTACTTCGTCACGTCGACCGGACGCGACAGGATGTCGGACGACATGTCGGCGATCAGGGGCACCGGCGAGGTCAGATCCTCGTGATACTCCGTACCGTAGATCGTATTGTTCGAGGTAATGTGTACGTAGTCCAGATCCTCCGGAATGGCGAATCCCTTCGGAATGTAGGTGAAGTTGCGGTCCTCGGACGTGGCCAGCACCTCAACCTCGCCGTAGCGCTTGGCCTCCTTGATGGCCTTCTTCGACCAGACGCCCGTATTCACGTAGCCGGCCTTCTTGCCCAGGAAGTTGGCCGGGATCTCATAAAAATAGGTGCTCGCACCGCCGCCCAGATAGATGATCTTGTAGTTGTCGGGGATATGGAGCAGTTCACGGAAAAGCTTGTCGGCCTCCTCCATCACTGCGTCGAAATCCTTCGAACGGTGTGAAATCGAAAGAATCGAAAGTCCCGATCCGTTGAAATCGAGTACGGCCTGCGCGGCCTTTTCGATCACTTCGTCCGCAAGAATGGACGGTCCCGCATTGAAATTGTGCTTTTTCATAATGATTCGTTATGAGATTTGGTTAATCTGATTTCAGTCTGTTAACACAAATATAAAAAAAATATTCCCGGAAAAAGCAAGCTTTTCCAAATAAATTTCACTACACCGTCCGAATCCCTCTCCTTTTTGATTTGTTTTTACTACATTTGTTCCCGAAATCAAGCCACCGTGACGTATGGTCAAATCCATGACCGGCTTCGGAAAAGGCGAGGCCGAAATCCAAAATAAGAAGATTACCGTCGAGATCCGATCCCTGAACTCCAAGCAGTTGGACCTCTCGATGCGGCTGCCGGCCGTCTACCGGCAGTCGGAATATGAAATCCGGAACCTCCTCACGCGCCTGCTCCAGCGCGGCAAGGTCGATGTCTTCGTCAGCGTCGAGTCGCAGACCGTCGAGACCTCGGCCCACATCAACCGCGAAGCCTTTGCCGCCTATGCCGGCCAGCTGCGCGAGGCAGCCCGGGCTGCCGGCCTCGAAACCGCCACCCACGAATGGGATGCCGCCGCGACGCTCGCGCTCATGCGGCTGCCCGACGTGGTCGCCACCGAGGCCGAGACGATCTCCGACGAGGAGCATCGGGCCCTGATGGCCGCCGTCGAGGAGGCCGCCGCCCGGCTCGACGCCTTCCGCTCGCAGGAGGGTGCCACGCTCATCGCCGACCTGCTGCGCCGCGTCGACCTGATCGAGCAGTACAAGAACGAGGTCGTCCCCTTCGAACAGGCCCGCACCGAAACCATCAAGGCCCGCATCCTGGACAACCTCTCGAAACTCGCCGTCGAGGTCGACCGCAACCGTCTCGAACAGGAGATGATCTTCTATCTCGAGAAGCTGGACATCACCGAGGAGAAGGTGCGCCTGACCAACCACTGCCGCTACTTCCGCGAAGTGGCCGCCTCGGAGGAGGCCGTGGGCCGCAAGCTGGGATTCATCGCCCAGGAGATGGGCCGCGAAATCAACACCATGGGCTCGAAGGCCAACGAAACGAACATCCAGATCCTCGTTGTCAAGATGAAGGACGAACTGGAGAAGATCAAGGAACAGGTTTTGAACATACTCTAATGGGAAAAGTCATCATATTCTCCGCCCCGAGCGGCTCGGGCAAGACCACCATCGTCAAGCAGCTGCTCGAGCGTTATCCGCAACTGGAATTCTCCATCTCGGCCACCAGCCGCGCACCCCGCGGCGCCGAACAGAACGGCGTGGACTACTACTTCCTCTCGCAGGAGGAGTTCGCCCGGGCCGTCGACGAAGGACGATTCGTCGAGTGGCAGGAGGTCTACAAGGGTACCTGCTACGGCACGCTGCGCAGCGAAGTCGAACGCATCTGGCAGAAGGACCACGTGATCGTCTTCGACGTCGACGTGCTGGGCGGTATCAACCTCAAGCGGATCTTCGGCAACGACGCCTGCTCGGTATTCATCATGCCCCCGTCGGTCGAGGAGCTGCGACGCCGCCTCGTCGCGCGCGGAACGGATGCCCCGGAGGCCATCGACCGCCGCGTGGCAAAGGCCCAATTCGAACTGACGAAGGCCCCGGAGTTCGACCACGTGGTGGTCAACGACCGTCTGGAGGAGGCCGTGGCCCAGGCCTGCCACATTCTTGACGACTTCCTTGCCCGATAGCCCATGAAACGCGAAATGCTCTATTTCGGGTCGTTCAACCCGATCCACAAGGGACACATCGCCCTGGCGGAGTATGCCCTCGACAAGGGGCTGTGCGACGAGGTGGCGCTGATCGTCTCGCCCCAAAGCCCCTACAAGCAGCAGGAGGAGCTCGCTCCCGAACTCGACCGCTTCGAAATGGCCGAAATCGCCTGCGCCGCCTCGAAATACCCCGACCGCATCAAACCGTCGGTCGTGGAGATGCTGCTGCCGAAACCCTCCTACACGATCGATACGCTGCGCTATCTGCAGCAGAACTTCGGCTCCGAGATGAAGTTCTCGATCCTGATGGGCGGCGACCAGATCGCCCGCCTCGACGGATGGAAGGAGTATGAAAAGCTGCTCGAATACCCGATCTACGTCTATCCGCGCCAAGGCGGGCAGACAACGGGATACGAGGGGCGCGTCACGCTCCTCGACGACGCTCCGCTCCAGGAGTTCGCCTCCACAGACATCCGCGACCGCCTCATGCGCGGCGAGGATGTCTCGACGATGGTCGACCCGGGCGTCCTCGAACACATCCGCAAAAAGGGGCTCTGGAGCCCCGCCCGGCGCATCGCCGACCTCACGGCGCAGATCGCCGCCCGTCCCGAGGATGTCGATCTGCTGCTCGAACGCGGCATACTCCATTACCGGATGGGGGAGTGGGGGCCGGCCCTGAACGACTTCAACGCCGTGCTGCGGATCGACGCGGAGCATGTCGAGGCCCGGCAGTTCGCCCAGATGGTGCAGGAGATTTTCGAATTCCGTTACAAAGACATATACAATCCCTGAAAATGACACGTTTGAAGATCGCCCTCCTGGCGGGCGGCGACTCCCCGGAACGGGAGATCGCCCTGCAAAGTGCCGCACAGATCGAAGCGGCACTCGATCATTCGAAATACGACATCACGGTCATCGACCTCCACCACCGCGACTGGCACTACACCGCGCCCGACGGCCGGCAGTGGCAGGTCGACAAGAACGACTTCTCGATCACGATCGACGGTCGGCACAAAACCTTCGACTATGCCCTGATCCTGATCCACGGCACACCGGGCGAGGACGGACGCCTGCAGGGATATCTCGACATGATGGGCGTTCCCTACTCGTCGTGCTCGATGGTCTCGTCGGTGGTGACCTTCGACAAGATCACCACCAAGCGTACGCTGGCCGGCCGGGTCAACCTCGCCCGCGAATACTTCCTGCGCCGCGGCGAGGCGTATGATGCGGCCCGGATCGTTGCCGATCTGGGGCTGCCGCTCTTCGTGAAGCCCAATGCCAACGGTTCGTCGTTCGGCGTGACGAAGGTCCACACGGCCGAAGAGCTGCCCGCAGCCATCGACGCCGCCTTCGCCCAGGGCGACGAGATCCTCATCGAGGAGTGCATCACCGGGCGCGAAATGGGGTGCGGAATCCTCATCACGCGCGAAAAGGAGTACATCTTCCCCATCACGGAGATCGTTCCCAAGAACGACTTCTTCGACTACGAGGCCAAGTACACGGCCGGACGTTCCGAAGAGATCACCCCGGCGCCGATCCCGGACGAGGTGCGCGCCGAACTGAACCGCATGACCCGCGAAGCCTACCGTACGTGCCGCTGTTCGGGCGTCGTGCGCGTCGACTTCATCGTCACCCCCGAAGGAAAACCCTACTTCATCGAGCTGAACTCGATCCCCGGCATGAGCGCCGGCAGCATCGTCCCGAAGCAGGCCCGTCAGATGGGCATGTCGCTCGGGGAGCTCTATGACCTGATTATCGCCGATACGTGCCGCAAATGATCGAGATTGATGACAAGATCGTAAGCGTCGATCTGCTGCGCGAATGCTTCGCCTGCGACCTCTCCCGATGCAAGGGTATCTGCTGCGTCGAGGGCAATGCCGGCGCCCCGCTCGAGGCCGACGAGGTGGAGATTCTCCGCCGCGAATACCCCAACTACCGTCCCTACATGACCGGCGAAGGCATCGAAGCCGTCGAACGGCAGGGATTCATGGTCCTCGACGAGGAGGGCGACCGGACCACGCCGCTCATTAACGACGCCCAGTGCGCCTACACCTATCAGGAGAACGGCGTGACGCTGTGCGCCATCGAAAAGGCCTGGATGGAGGGGCGTACCCCGTTCCGCAAACCCATCTCGTGCCACCTCTATCCGATCCGCGTGATGCGCTTCTCGAACGGAACCCTCGGGCTGAACTACCACCGCTGGTCGGTCTGCGCTCCGGCCCGGCAGTGCGGTGCCAAACTCGGAATCCCGGTCTACAAGGCGCTGCGCGAACCGATCATCCGCCGCTTCGGCGAGGAGTTCTACCAGGCCCTCGAGGCGGCCGAGAAGCTCGTCAAGCAGCGGTAGAGAGGGGGGGGGAGAGAAGGAGAGAGGCCAACTGCAGAGGAAGAAGAGGAAAAAGTAGAAGAGGAAGAAAGAAGAACCCGGGTGCCGCAAAGGCCCCGGAGAGTAAGGACAAGAGCCGTATCCAATGAGGCGGCTCGCTACGAACACGAAACGAAAAGGAAAAAGATGAAACAATACCTGCTGCCCCTGGCAGCCATTTCGCTGGCCGCGACGGCCCAGGCGCGTGAGCCCCGACCCACACGGGCGCAACTTCAGGAACAAACGATCGAAGCACAGGCCGAAGCCGACTCGCTGCGCCGGCTCTCCGACCTGCAGAGCATCGCCATCGACTCGCTGCAGACCCTGCTCGACAGCGCGCAGGCCCGTCTCGAAGCCCGGGCGGGACGAACGGCGGAATCCACCGCTGCGGTGGACCCCGAACAGGCCGCTGCCGACTCGGTGGCCAACCTCCAGCTGCGTCTGCGCCGCAAACAGATCGAATCGACGTTCGACACCGCCGGACTGACCGTCATCGATACGCTCAACTCCGGAAACGACGCCCTCTACGTCATCCTCTACGGCAACAACACCTGGAAGTATGCCCGCAACCGCGCCGTAGCCAAGGACAGCACCATTTTCGAAAAGTATTGGGACACGACGAGGCTCTTCCCCTACAAGAGCGTCGATATCTCGGCCATGCCCCAGTCGGTGGTGATCGACTTGATCGACTCGACGAAGAGCTACCACTATCCCTATCTGGGAGCGGTAAACCCGCGCGGCAAGTACGGCCCGCGCCGCGGACGCCGCCATCAGGGTGTCGACCTCCCGCTCAAGATGGGCGAACCGATCTACGCCACCTTCTGCGGTCGGGTGCGCATCTCGCAGTATGTGCGCGGGTACGGCAACCTGGTCATCATCCGCCACGACAACGGTCTGGAGACCTATTACGGCCACCTCTCGGAACGGCTGGTGAAGCCCGGGGACTGGGTCGAGGCCGGACATGTCATCGGAAAGGGCGGCTCGACGGGTCGTTCGACCGGTCCCCACCTCCACTTCGAAACCCGATACTACGGGCAGGCATTCGACCCCGAACGGCTCATCGACTTCAAGAACGGCATGCTGAGCCGCGAAACCTTCCTGCTGAAAAAGTCCTTCTTCAGCATCTACTCCAATGCCGGACAGGATTTCGAGGATGAGATCGCCAACGAGGAGATAGACAAGAAGGAGGCCGCCGCAAAGGCCGCCATGCGTTACCACAAGATCCGTTCGGGAGATACGCTCGGCGCCATCGCCCGCCGATACGGCACCACGGTATCGAACATCTGCCGCCTGAACGGCATCAAGTCGACCACCATTCTGCGCATCGGCCGCTCGCTGCGCGTGAGGTAGAGGGCCGGAACGGGCCCCCGGAACAAGAAAGCGGGAGGACGAATCGCATTGTACGATTCGTCCTCCCGCTTTTTACAGCGCAGTGCCGATCAGCCCAGAATGGCATCAATGGCGGCGATGACCGAGCCGCGGAACCCCTCGCGTTCGAGCTCCGAAACGCCGACAATCGTCGTGCCGCCCGGCGAGCAGACGGCATCCTTCATCGCTCCGGGATGCTGACCCGTCTCGAGCTGCAGGCGTCCCGTGCCGACGATCATCTGGCTCACCATCCGGTAGGCATCGGCCCGCGGAATGCCGTACTTGAGCGCCGCGTCGGCCAGCGCCTCGATGAACATCGCCACGAAGGCCGGACTGCAGCCGCAGATGGTCCCGGCGACGTTCAGCAGCGACGTCTCGACCGAGACAACCAGCCCGACGTGCGAGAAGAGATCCTCGACCGTCTCCAGCTGTTCGGGCGAAAGCGAATGGCTGCGTTCGAGAACGACGATCCCCTCGCAGACGGCCACCGGCGTATTGGGGCAGGTGCTCACATGGGCCGTCCCCGGGGCAAGCATCTGCTCGTAGTCGTCGAACGTCAGCCCCGCGGCCACCGAGACGACGATCTTCCGCTGGAGGTTTTCCCGGATCGGGGCGACAACCCCCTCGACCTGGTAGGGCTTCACGGCGATGATGACCACGTCGGCAAAGTCGGCCACCTCGGCGGCCGTGTCAAAGGGGTGCACGCCGCACGCTTCGGCATTGCGCTGCAGCTTGGCCCGGTCACGGGCGCAGACCCCGATCTGGCTCCCTTCGACCGCTCCGCCGCGGATCAGTCCGCGCGTCAGGGCCTGAGCCATGTTTCCAAATCCGATAAATCCGATTTTCATACGTGTATCGATAAGAAGGCGCCGCACCCCGAAGGATGCGGCAGCCGGTTTACAGACAGTATCCGTTATTTCGAGTAGTCGCGCAGGCCGAAGATCGACGACCCGACGCGCACCATCGTCGAACCGCACGCGACGGCCAGCCGGTAGTCGTGCGACATGCCCATCGAGAGAGTGTCGAACGCCTCACCGAAGACCGGCCGCAGCGCCTCGAAACAGTGGCGCAACGTGTCGAAATCGCGGCGGATGACCGTCTCGTCATCGGTGTTGGTGGCGATGCCCATCACGCCGCGCACGCGCAGGTTGGGCAGCCTCCGGAAGGGGTCGTCGGCAAGGTACTGGCGCAGTTCGTCGAGGTTCCAGCCCGTCTTGGTCTCCTCGGCGGCGACGTGGATCTCGAGCAGGATGTCGATCACCCGGTCGTATTTGGCCGCCTCCTTCTGGATCGCCTCGGCCAGCCGCGCGCTGTCCACCGACTGGATCATCGCCACGAACGGCGCAATGTATTTGATCTTGTTGGTCTGCAGATGGCCGATCATGTGCCACTCGATATCCTTGGGCAGCGCCTCGTACTTTTCGCGCAGCTCCTGGGGACGGCTCTCGCCGAAGAGTCGCTGGCCGGCCTCGTAAGCCTCGCGGATCATCTCCGCAGGGTGGGTTTTCGAAACGGCGACGAGCGTCACCCCCGCAGGGAGCTCCTCACGCACGTGCGCCAGATGGGTTGTGATTTCCGACATGGTATTCCGAATTTGACGTAAAAGTACACAAAAATCCGGCAATGCGGAGCGTCCCGTCCGAAAAAACGCACGCCCGGGCCCCCCCCGGCATCACCGCGCGAAGAAGATCCCGTCGACGGTGGACGACGCCTCGTCGCTCAGAACAGGCTCGCTCGTGTCATGCTGCGGGTCGCAGATCCGCACCTCGCGCCGGCCGTCGGTATCGGTCAGCACGCCGATCCGGACCTCGGAACCCTCTTCGCCGGAGATCCGGCACTGGGTCATCGACACGACCCGTCCCGTGACCACGAGATCGGCCTTCGCGGATGTCGGCGCCAGCGTGAGCGTCGCGGGGTCGAGCGGCTGGAACCAGGTCTGGTTGCCGTGCAGCGCGGCATAACCGCCCACGCGCTCCAGTTGCGAGGGATCATCGTCGGCGGGCTTCATCATCCAGTAGGGGATCAGGTACTCCGACGCGACGGCCGGCCCGAGCAGCGCCCCGGAGCCCGACAGCGGAAGAACAAGCGGCGAGAGCGTGCCGTCGTCGTTGCGCACCGTCAGCAGCAGGGCGTTGAACCCACAGGCGAAGGGTTGGCGGACGATGCGGTCGGCCGTAACCCCCTCGGGCAGCCGCCACGAGTAGGGTCGTGACGTGCGTTCGGAGAGGTAGAGCCACTCGTCGCGGACGTAAAGCCCGAACACGCTCGGCTCAACCGCCCCCGCAAGCAGACAGCCCTCGCCGAGCTCCTGCACCTGACGCGTGATGAGATCGAGTTCGACAAGCCGACCGTCCGACACGCCGCAGGCCACCCCCTGGCCGATGCTGCCCACGATCCCCTCCAGCGGAAGGCGGGTGGAGAGCACCTCCTCGCCCGCGACGGCCGATCCGGACATCGGACAGCGCGCGACGGTGACTCCACCGTCCGGGGCCGCCGTCCACGTGTAGAGCATCGTTTCGTGCTGCAGGCCGTCGCCTGTCCGGATGGTTCCCAGGGTCTGGAAGCGGCCGCTGCGGAAGAGCTGCACGGTGACCGCTGCGGGAGGGTAGTGCCCCGGAACCAGGAAGCTGATCGATCGGTCGGTGCGGTCGGTCACCGTTCCCCGGATCCCCTTGGCCGTGCCATTCGGGGCGAACCCCTCCGACCCCTCGTTCCAGGCGACCTCGAACCAGATCTCGTCGCCGGATTCGATGCCGACGGCCCGGACCGTCACCTCGTCGCCCGGGGTGAAGATCTCGCCCGCGGGCATCGTGACCCCGGTCACCAACACGACGGCCGGTTGTTCCTCCTCGCGGCCGCATCCCGACACGAAGGCGCACAGAAAAAGCAGCGCCACACAAATTCTTTTCATATCAAATCGTTGATTATAAGATTTTTACCCCCGTATCGGGGGGGGTATTTCCGGGCAGGAAAAAGGATTGTGCCAGAACAAATATAGCATTTTGAGTCGATCGACACAACGGATTCCGGCTTTTTTTCTATCTTTACCGAGCTAAACCCGAAAAACATGAAAAAAATCCGATTGATGCTCGCAGTCTTCGCTGCCGTGGCCTCCTACGGCGCGGTATCGGCCTGCACCAACTTCATCGTCACGAAGGGCGCCTCGACCGACGGTTCGGTCATGGTGACCTACGCGGCCGACTCCCACGCCCTCTACGGCGCCCTCTACCACACCCCCGGCGGAAAACACAAGGCCGGCGAAATGCTCCCCGTCTACGAATGGGACACGGGCCGGTATCTCTGCGACATCCCGCAGATCCGCCAGACCTGGTCGACGATCGGCAACATGAACGAGCACTCGCTCATCATCGGTGAAACGACCTACGGCGGCCGCGAGGAGCTCGTCGACACCACCGGCCGCATCGACTACGGTTCGCTGATCTACATCGCCCTGCAGCGCGCCCGCACGGCCCGCGAGGCCATCGGCGTGATCGCCGAACTGGCCAACACGTGGGGATACGCCTCGAGCGGCGAGTCGTTCTCGATCGCCGACCCGAACGAGGCCTGGATCATGGAGCTCATCGGCAAGGGATACAAGGACGACGGCAAGGGTGGAAACGCCCGCAAGGGAATCGTCTGGGTAGCCCGCCGCATCCCCGACGGCTATGTCTCGGGACACGCCAACCAGGCCCGGATCACCACCTTCCCGATGAATGACCCCGAAAACTGCCTCTATGCCCCCGACGTGGTCGATTTCGCCCGCGAGATGGGATACTTCGACGGCAAGGACGAGGAGTTCAGCTTCGCCGATGCCTACTGCCCGGCCGACTTCGGAACCGTACGCGGCTGCGACGCCCGCGTGTGGGCCTTCTTCCGCACGGTGGCCGACGGCATGGACGCCTATCAGGACTACGCCATGGGACACGACCTCAACAAGCGCATGCCGCTGTGGGTCAAGCCCCGCACGAAGATCTCCCCCAAGCAGCTCTTCGACTGCATGCGCGACCACTACGAGGGAACCCCGATGGACATGACCACCGACCTGGGGGCCGGCGGCCACAACTGCCCCTATCGCTGGCGCCCGATGACCTTCGAGGTCGACGGCGTGGAGTATCTCAACGAACGCGCCACGGCTACGCAGCAGACCGGTTTCTGGTTCGTCGGCCAGGCCCGTGCGGACCGTCCGGCCGATACGGGCGTGCTGTGGTTCGGGGTGGATGACGCCGCCACGTCGTGTCTGACACCGATCTTCTGCTCGGCGCAGGAGGTGCCCGAGTGCTTCCGCGAGGGCAACGGCTCGATGCTCGAATACTCGCCCACGTCGGCCTTCTGGCTCTTCAACCGCACCACCAACTTCGCCTACATGCGCTACGACATGATCTCGGCCGACATCCGCAAGGTCTCGGACAAGTGGGAGAACGACCGGCTGGCCGAAATGGAGACCCTCCCGGCCCGCATCGGCCGCATGTCGCCCGCCGCCCGCCGCAACTACCTCACCGAGCTGAGCGTCTCAACGGCGCAGGAGCTCTTCGACCGCTGGCAGCGTCTGAACGGCTACCTGCTGATCAAGTACATCGACGGCAACGTCAAGAGCGAGCACGGCGACGTGCTGTCGTTCCTCGACGGCGACGGCTCGGCCGCCCACTTCGTCGACAACGGCAACGGCAAGCAGATCCCCGACAAGATCCAGTTCCCGGGCTACAACGAAAAGTGGAAACGGGCCGTGGCCGCCGACAACGGCGAGGTGCTGCGCGTCCGCAAATAGCACCGCCGGACGGAGCGTCCGGAGCGGGATCCGGCGGACGGTCACGTCACCGCCCGGCCGGAGATCCGCCGGAAGCCCCTCGGAACGATTTGAACCTGAAACATTCACCTGCATAAAGTCATGAAATACGACATTCTGATCGTCGGCAGCGGCCCCGGCGGATATGTGGCCGCAATCCGGGCCGCGCAACTGGGCCGCAAGGTGGCCCTCGTGGAGCGGGCCGAGGCGGGCGGCGTCTGCCTCAACTGGGGCTGCATTCCCACCAAGGCGCTCCTGAAAAGCGCCCAGGTCTTCGGCTACTGCAGCCATGCCGAACAGTACGGACTCGAGGTCGACGGCACGGTGCGGCCCAATCTCGAAAAGATCGTCGCCCGCTCGCGCGCGGTGGCCGAAACCATGTCGCGCGGCGTGCAGTTCCTGCTCAAGAAGAACGGGATCGATCTGATCGCCGGCTTCGGACGTCTGGTCGCCCCCGGCAAGGTCTCGGTCGACGGAACGCTCTACGAGGCCGACCACATCATCCTGGCTACCGGCGCACGTCCGCGCGAGATGCCCTTCATGCCCGTCGACGGCGAACACGTGATCACTTCGCGGCAGGCGCTGGCCATGACCCGGCTGCCCGAGACGATGATCGTCGTCGGTTCGGGGGCCATCGGCAGCGAACTGGCCTGGTTCTACGCCGCGCTGGGCGTCAAGGTGACCGTCATCGAGTATCTGCCCCGCATGATGCCGCTCGAGGACGAGGAGGTCTCGAAGGCCATGGAGCGCGCCTTCCGCAAGATGCGCGCCACGGTGCTCGTCGGGACGACCGTCAAGCGGGTGAGCGTCAACGCCGAGGGGCGTTGCGACGTCGAAATCGAGGGAAAGAAGGGCGCCGAAACCCTCTCGGCCGATGTCGTGCTGTCGGCCGTGGGTATTCAGGCCAACATCGAGGGGATCGGTCTCGAGGAGCTCGGTGTGGAGGTCGAACGCGGAAAGGTCAAGGTCGACCCCTTCTACCGCACGAACGTGCCCGGAATCTACGCCATCGGCGACATCGTGCCGGGTCCGGCTCTGGCCCACGTCGCCTCGGCCGAGGGCATCTGCTGCGTGGAGGCCATCTGCGGCCTCTCGCCCGAACCGGTCGACTACTCGACCATCCCGTCGTGCGTCTTCACGCAGCCCGAGGTGGCGTCGGTCGGCATGACCGAGCAGCAGGCCGTCGAGCGGGGGCTGACCGTCAGGATCGGCCGCTTCCCCTTCACGGCTTCGGGCAAGGCGACGGCCGCCGGTGACCGCGACGGATTCGTGAAGCTGATCTTCGACGAGGAGGAGCACCTGCTGGGGGCCCACATGGTGGGGGCTTCGGTGACGGAGATGCTGGCCGAACCGACGCTGGCCCGCAAACTGGGCGCCACGGCCCACCAGATCGCCCGCACGATCCATGCCCATCCGACGATGAACGAAGGGGTGATGGAGGCGGCCGAAGCGGCTCTGGGCGCTGCCATTCATCTGTAACGACTGGAACGACCGTCCGGCGAGGTCGGATACGGTCCCGTCGGTACGGATTCCAACGAGAAAGCCACCCTTTGCGGGGTGGCTTTTTTCTTTGCGGGGCGGCTTTTTTCATGCGGTCGGGTGGGGAGGCACAGTCAGAGGCAGGGCAGGGGCGGAGACTGATGCGGAGGCGGAACCGGGACCAGAGGGGCGGAAGCAAAAGGGCAGCAGATACGGAGGGGCGGGGGCGAGGTTACCCCAGGTGCGAGACAGTTGCTCCGACCGGGAAGCCGGCTTCAAACAATCGCCTCGAGGCAAAATTCGGAATGCGGAGTCGGAAAGCAGATTCGGGCGCAGTCAGATCCGAACCGCAGATCCGGGCGCAGTCAGATCCGGGCCGCAATCAGAGCCGGGCCGCAATCAGAGCCGAACCGCAGATCCGGGCGCAGCAAGATCCGGGTCGCCCCTTCTCTAAAACCAGTCCCGCAGGGCGGCATTGCGGAGCTGCGTGCCGGCCGGGGCCGGGAAGATCTCCGCCGGGTAGCGCACATCGCTCAGAAAGAGCCCCTGCGCCGGAGCCCCGGCACTCGATCGCGACAGGTCGCGGCTCTCGATGATCGCCCGGAAATCCTCCGGCGTATAACGCCCCCGGCCCACGTCGACCAGCGTCCCGACAATCGACCGCACCATGTTGCGCAGAAACCGGTCGGCCCGGATCGTGAAACAGAGCCTTCCGTCCGGAAGCGGCTCCCAGCCGGCCCGCATGACGTGGCAAATGTTGGTCCGGTTGTTCGAATTGAGCTTGGCAAACGACGTGAAATCCGCATAGTCGAGCAGCAGCGCCGCCGCCCGGTTCATCCGTTCGAGATCCAGCGGTACGTAATACTGCCACGTCAGATGGCGCGTAAAGGGATTCTTGTGCGGTTCGATATAGTAGCGGTATTCGCGCTCGCGGGCGTGGAAACGGGCATGGGCATCATCACCCACGGGCGTCAGGCTCCAGACCGAAATGTCGCCCGGCAACAGAAAATTCAGCTTGTAGACAATCTGCGCGGGGTCGGCGACCGGCTCGCTGCAGTCGAAATGGGCCACGTAATACGAGGCGTTGACCCCCGTATCGGTGCGGCCGGCCCCGGTCACCTCGATCTTTTCGCGCAGCAGCGTCGTCAGACCCCGTTCGAGGGTCTGCTGCACCGACGGCTGGTCGGGCTGGCGCTGCCAGCCGCAGTAGGCCGCCCCCAGATAGCGGAGTTCGAGAAAATAGCGCATGGCGGATCTTTTTGACTGCAAAGATACGCATTCCCCGCATACGATAAACCCCGCCCGCTGCGTTTAGTTTGCAAATTTATTCGTATCTTTGTCGGAACTGAATTTTCGAACGTCACAACATGAAGGCTGCAATCATCGGATACGGCAAAATGGGCCGCGAAATAGAACGGATCCTCACGGAACGAGGACATGAAGTCGTCCTGATCATCGATCAGGAGAATGCCAACCAGCTCGATGCCTCCCACCTGGCGGGGGTCGACGTGGCTTTGGAGTTCACGACGCCGGCCACGGCCTATCACAATATCCGCACCTGTCTGGAGTGCGGCACGGCCGTGGTGAGCGGCACCACCGGCTGGACAGACCGCCTCGCGGAGCTGCAGGAGTTGTGCCGGGAGCGCGGCGGAGCGCTGTTCTACGCCTCGAACTACTGTCTGGGCGTCAACCTGATGTTCCGCCTCAACCGCCAGCTGGCCGCCCTGATGGGCCGCGTCGGCAGCGGATACGAGGTCCGCATCGAGGAGGTGCACCACACCCAGAAGAAGGATGCCCCGAGCGGTACGGCCATCACGCTGGCCGAGGGGATTCTCGAAAACATCCCCTCGAAAAAGGGGTGGGTGAACTTCGCCCCGGGAATCGAACACGCCACGAACCGCGTGGAGCGCAGCGAGGATACGCCGGCCGACCGGATCGAAATCCACTCCGTCCGCGAGGGGATGGTGCCGGGCATCCACACCGTGACCTATGAGTCGGAGGACGACATCCTCGAACTGCGTCACGAAATCAAGAACCGCCGCACGCTGGCTCAGGGTGCCGTCGTCGCCGCCGAGTTCCTCTGCGGAAAACACGGCGTTTACGGTATGGACGACCTGCTGAAATAGTTGAATCAAACATAGCAAGATGCATAAGATCAAGGCTTTCTTTGGAAACAAGTGGGTCGGATTCACACTGGCCGCCCTGCTCTATACGCTCTGGTTCGTGGTCTGGACCGGAAACCTCTGGCTGCTCATCGGCCTGCCGATCATCTACGACCTCTACATCTCGAAGCTCTTCTACCGCTACGTCTGGCGCCACAACGCCGAACTCTGCCGGAAGAACAAGGTCTACAAAACCGTCTACGAGTGGGTCAATGCCATCATCTTCGCCACGGTCGTCGCCTCGCTCGTCCACATCTTCATCTTCCAGATGTATGTGATCCCCACCTCGTCGATGGAAAAATCACTGCTCGTAGGCGACTACCTCTACGTGAGCAAGGTATCGTACGGACCCCAGATGCCCAACACGCCCCTCTCGTTCCCGTTCGTCCACCACACGATGCCCTTCTCGCAGACCAAAAAATCCTTCTCCGAAGCCGTCAAGTGGCCCTATCACCGCCTCAAGGGGCTCAAGCCCATCCGCCGAAACGACGTCGTGGTCTTCAACTTCCCGGCCGGCGACACCGTGCTGCTCGAAAACCAGTCGGTGACCTATTACGACGTCCTGCGCGGGTTCGAGGAGTCATTCGGAAAGGAGGAGGGGCGCAAACGCCTCAACGAAAAGTACACGGTCATCACCCGTCCCGTCGACAAACGCGAAAACTACATCAAGCGCTGTGTGGCGCTGCCCGGTGACTCGCTCGTGATCCGCGACGGCCAGGTCTATGTCAACGGCTCGGCCCAGGAGCCTATCCCCGGCCTGCAGTGCTCCTACCTCGTGCAGACCTCGGCCCCCTTCACGCAGTATGCCCTCGACAACCTCGGAATCACGGAGTACAGCGGAAACGGCGCCGCATACTACATGTCGCTCACCGAAGAGGCCGCCGAAAAGATCAAGGCCTCGAGCAACGTCATCTCGATCCGCAAATACATCTACTCCCCCTCGACCGACGTCTTCCCGCAGTGGGACGACGCCCGCTGGAGCCAGGACAACTACGGCCCGATCTGGATCCCCAAAAAGGGGGCGACCGTCGAGCTGACAACCGAAAACCTGCCCCTCTACCGCCGCATCATCGAGGCCTATGAAGGTCACGAGCTCGAGGTCCGCGACAGCGTCATCCGCATCGACGGTGCCCCCGCCTCGCAGTACACCTTCGCCATGGACTACTACTGGATGATGGGCGACAACCGCCACAACTCGGCCGACTCGCGGTTCTGGGGCTTCGTCCCCGAGGACCACATCGTCGGCAAGGCCTCGTTCGTCTGGCTGTCGCTCGACGCCAACAAGAAGTTCCCCGCAAACATCCGCTGGGAGAGGCTCTTCCGGAAAGTGCGATAAACAATGGAGGCCGACGATCTCTACCGGACCGTGGCGGCTCCCGCCGAGGCCGCCTGTCGCGAACGCAGCAGCAAGTTCCTCTCGTGGATCTTCCCCGTCCGCTCGGAGGAGGAGATCCGCGAACACCTCGACGCGCTGCGCAAGCGGTTCTTCGACGCCACGCACCACTGTTACGCCTGGCGGCTCGGTCCCCGCGGCGAGGCGTTCCGCGCCAATGACGACGGAGAGCCTTCGGGTACGGCCGGAAAACCGATTCTTGGGCAGCTACTGTCGAACGACCTGACGGATTGTCTGGTGGTGGTGGTCCGCTACTTCGGCGGGACGAAACTCGGGGTCCCCGGGCTGATCGCCGCCTATCGCGAAGCCACGGCCGACGTCATCGCCCAGGCGCAGATCGTCGAACGGACCGTCGACCGACAGGTGACGGTCGATTTCCCCTATGTGGCGATGAACGACATCATGCGCGTGGTCAAGGAGCTGCAGCCCCGCATCGAGGCTCAGGAGTTCGACAACCTCTGCACGATGCGGCTCTCGATCCGCGAAAGCCGCGCCGATCTGCTCGAAGAGCGGCTCCGCAAGACCGGCGGCTCGCTCCGCGACCGCGAATAAGCGGGGGGGCTGAAAGAGGGAGCTGAAGGAAGAAGGGCCGGAAAGAGAAGAGGACGAGCCGGGAGGAGGAGCGTACGGGCCGGAAGGAGAGGACAAGCCGGAAGGAGAAGAGCGACGAGAGGGGGAGAGCAAGAGGAGAAGAGAAAGCCGGGAAGAGGGTAGAGAGGATCTGAGAGAGAGCCAAGAGGGGAGAGAACCGGAGAGAAAGGAGAGCTCCGAGAAGAATGCCGGGAAGAGGGGAGAGAACCGGAAAGGAGAGAGGACCGAAAAGAAAGCCGGAAACCGGGATGACGAAACCCGGGAAGACTGGTCGGAGAGCCAGAACCGGCAGAAGAGACGGCGAAAAACAACATGCTGACAGCAAACGGTCCGGCATAAGACCGGACCAACCGATATGGAAAGACACGATAACTGCATATACATCAAGGGTGCGCGGGTACACAACCTGCGCAACATCGAGCTCGAGATCCCGCACGAAAAACTGATCGTCATCACCGGTCTGTCGGGCTCCGGAAAGTCGACCCTGGCCTTCGACACCATCTTCGCCGAAGGCCAGCGCCGCTACGTCGAGAGCCTCTCGGCCTATGCCCGCCAGTTCCTCGGCAAGATCAACAAGCCGGATGTCGACATCATCGAGGGGATCGCCCCGGCCATCGCCATCGAACAGAAGGTCAATACGCGGAACCCCCGCTCGACCGTCGGCACGACGACCGAAATCTACGACTATCTCAAACTGCTCTTCGCCCGCGCCGGACACACCTTCTCGCCCGTCTCGGGACAGGAGGTGCGCTGCTATTCGACGGACGATGTGGCCGAGTACCTGCTCGCTCACGACGGGCAGCGCGCCGTCATCGCCGCCCCGCTCATCCTCAACGAAGGGCAGGGCATCATCGAAAAACTGACGCTGCTGCTCTCCGACGGCTTCATGCGCCTCTATGTCAACGGCGAGGTGAAGCTCATCGAGGAGATCCTCCCCGAAATCGGCCCCGATACGAAAACCGACGACTGGCTCCTCGTGGTCGACCGTCTGCGCGTGCACAACGATGAGGAGACCCCGACCCGCGTGAGGGACTCCGTCGCCAGGGCCTTCTCCTACGGCAACGGCCTCTGCTGCACGATCACCGACGACGGACTGCGCTCCTTCTCGTCGCGCTTCGAGGCCGACGGCATCGAGTTCGAACCCCCGACCGAACACCTCTTCAGCTTCAACAACCCGCTCGGGGCCTGTCCCCGCTGCGAGGGGTACGGCAAGGTGATCGGTATCGACGAGGATCTGGTCATCCCCGACAAGAGCAAAACCATCTACGAGGATGCCATCGCCTGCTGGCGCGGCGAAACCATGCGCCGCTGGAAACAGCAGCTCATCGACAACGCCTCGAAGTTCAACTTCCCGATCCATACCCCGTTCCACGAGCTGACCCCCGAACAGAAACGGCTGCTCTGGCGCGGAAACCAGTATTTCCACGGTCTGGACGAGTTCTTCCAGTACATCGACTCCGAACGGCGCAAGATCCAGTTCCGCGTGATGAAGGCCCGCTACACGGGCAAGACCACCTGTCCCGAATGCGGCGGCTCGCGTCTGCGAAAGGAGGCCCTCTACGTGCGGGTCGGCGGTCGTACGATCGCCGATCTGGTCCGCATGCCCGTCGACGAACTGATCGCCTTCTTCGCCGACCTGCAGCTCGACGAACACGACACGAAAACCGCTGCCCGCATCCTCGTCGAGATCCGCAACCGCCTGCAGTACCTCTCGGACGTGGGGCTCGGCTATCTGACGCTCGACCGCCTCTCGTCGACCCTCTCCGGCGGCGAAAGCCAGCGCATCAACCTCTCCACGTCGCTCGGCAGCAACCTCACCGGCTCGATGTATATCCTCGACGAACCCTCGATCGGACTCCATCCCCGCGACACGAACCGCCTGATCGGCGTGCTGAAACAGCTGCGCGACCTGGGAAACACGGTCATCGTCGTCGAACACGAGGAGGAGGTGATCCGAGCCGCCGACTGGATCGTCGATATCGGTCCCAAGGCCGGTTACCACGGCGGCGAGGTGGTCTTCAACGGCACGTTCGACGACCTGCTCCGCTGCGAACGAAGCCTGACGGCCGACTACCTCACGGGACGTCGCCAAATCGCCGTCCCGCCCAGCGTGCGCGGTTGGAGCCGTTCGATCACCATCCGCGGCGCCCGCGAAAACAACCTCCGGAACCTCGACGTGCGCATCCCGCTCGGCGTGATGACCTGCATCACCGGCGTCAGCGGTTCGGGCAAATCGTCGCTCGCCAAGGGGATTCTCTACCCGGCGCTGCGACGAATGCTCTACGACACGGGGGTCAAACCCGGCGACTTCGACGGCCTCGAGGGCGACGTTCAGCTGCTCAAGTCGGTCGAGATGGTCGACCAGAACCCCATCGGGAAATCCTCGCGCTCGAACCCCGTCACCTACATCAAGGCCTATGACGAGATCCGAAAGCTCTTCGCCGACCAGCCCTACGCCCAGCACAACGGCCTCGGCCCGGCAGCCTTCTCGTTCAACGTCGCCGGCGGCCGCTGCGAGGAGTGTCAGGGAGAAGGGGTCATCAAGGTCTCGATGCAGTTCATGGCCGATGTCGAACTGGTCTGCGAAGCCTGCGGCGGAAAGCGTTTCCGCGACGAAATCCTCGAGGTCAAGTACCGCGGACGGTCGATCTACGACGTGCTGGAGATGACCGTCGAAGAGGCCATCGAATTCTTCGGCGAGGATCTGCGCAACGCCTCCTGCCGGCGAATCGTCGAACGGCTCCAGCCGCTGCAGGATGTCGGGTTGGGGTACATCAAGCTCGGACAGTCGTCGTCGACCCTTTCGGGCGGCGAGAGCCAGCGCGTCAAGCTGGCCTCGTTCCTGACGAAGGATGCCGCCCAGGGAGGCGTCATGTTCATCTTCGACGAACCCACCACGGGCCTCCACTTCCACGATATCTCGAAGCTGCTGGCGGCGTTCAACGCCCTGATCGAACGCGGACACACGATCGTTATCGTCGAACACAACATGGATATCATCAAGTGTGCCGACTGGGTCATCGACCTCGGTCCCGAGGCCGGCGACCAGGGCGGGCGGATCGTCTTCGAGGGGACGCCCCGCGAGCTGACCCGCTGCCCGGAGAGCCACACCGGCGAATTCCTCCGCCGTCACATCGAACACTGAGGTCGCCCCGGGTGGCTGCGGCCTCCCCCCAAAAACGGGCGGCTGCTGCCCCCAAGAAACAGAAACTCACGAAATGGAATTCTATACCTACAAGCTCCCCAACGGAATCCGCGGCATCCACCGTCAGGTGCGCGGATCGGTGGCCCACTGTGCGCTGGTCATCGGCGCCGGAAGCCGCGACGAACTCCCCACGGAGTACGGCCTGGCCCACTTCACCGAACACGCCTTCTTCAAGGGCACGGAGCACCGCCGGGCCTGGCAGGTCAACTGCCGGCTCGAAAACCTCGGCGGCGAACTCAACGCATTCACCACCAAGGAGGATACGACGATTCACGCC
>ENA-OPBO01000115-OPBO01000115.1-human-gut-metagenome-genome-assembly--contig:-NODE-115-length-68051-cov-4.870698_pt1 | contig 68051 bp, 72 predicted proteins | sample MGYA00241071_ERZ501458 | MGnify/ENA primary metagenome ERZ501458 (study PRJEB25962, sample SAMEA2042509) | human gut metagenome | biome: human gut; feature: human-associated habitat; material: faeces... | reverse complement strand
TTCTAGGAGCGATGCGCAGCTTCATGAGGTGATGGAGCTCCACCTAAAGAATACGCAGGATAATCTGGCCGGCCACTTGGACCGGCTGACCGCCCAGAGCCTAAATCTTTCCAAAGAACTGAGCCGCGAGATCGAAGGCGTGTTGATACAGGAGGGCGTCTCGCTCCAAGAGGTCAACGATGACCCGAAGCGGCTTTTGAAGTTACAGGAAGTCATGTACCCCTTGGTCCGCACGACCCTGCAGGCGGGCAACTGCAATGGCGCGTATGCCATTTTGGACGCAACCACCAACACCGCCCTGGAGGTGGCAGACCACTCCAGGAGCGGAATCCACCTGCGCTATGCCAACCTGAGCGCCAGCAGCCCGGTCACCCCTACCGTGGTGTATTTTCGCGGCATCCCGGATATCGCCCGGCAAAAGGATCTGGAGCTGCACAACCGATGGAATCTGGAGTTTGACACCGACCAGCTCCCGGGCTGCCGGGAGCTCATGGACAGCTCCGTGGACAGGCCGGCGGAGCGCTATTTTTGGTCCCGCCGGATTGATCTGAAGGACACTTGGGAGTCCGCCATGCTGCTGTGCGTCCCCATCGTGGGCAGCGATGGGAGCATATACGGCGTCTGCGGCGTCGAGCTGAGCGCATTGTACTTCCAATTGTCCTATCCCGCGCTGGATGGAAAATTCGGCTCCGCCGTGACCGTGCTGGCCCCTTTGCGGGACAGCCGGCTCATGCTCTCCGAGGGGCTGGTCGGCAGCGTCAGCGGCACCTATCTGGACGGACACGAGACCCTCGCCATCCACCAGGGGCGCTACTACAACGAATACGACTCGGGCTCCGAGCGGTATATCGGCCTGCACCAGACCATGCAGATATCCAGAGGCGAGGCCGGGGACACCGTCTGGGCCGCCGCCATCCTGATACCGCAGGACAGCTACGCCGCATACACTGCGGGCGTGCAAAAGACCTGGGTCATCGCGGCCCTGGGGCTGCTTCTGGCGCTCCTGGCTCTCTCCTTCTTTCTGTCGCGGAGATTTGTCCGGCCCATCACCGACAGCCTGAAGCGCTTCCAGCTGGAGGAAATGCCGGAGCCAGGCATATACTCCGGCATCTCCGAGGTGGACGAGCTCGCGGAGTTCCTGCACGCCCGGGCGCGGAACCAACGGCTGGAACAGGGCGACCTTCCGCCCAATATAGCGGAGCTATTCGACCAGTTCGTGGAGCGTAAGGACCTGCTCACGGAGGCAGAGCGGAACATCCTCCGCTACTATATATACGGGCACGAGATATCGGAAATACCCGACCTCGCGTTCATCAGCATGAGCACGGTCAGGAAGCACAACCGGAGCATCTACGAGAAACTCGGCGTGGCCTCACGGGACGAGCTGATGCTCTACATTGACCTTCTCCGCCGCTGCGGAAGGCTTCAGGAGCTTTTCTAAGGCCAACTGCTCAATACAGCAACGCGCACAAAACCAGCCTAACGGTTTTGTGCGCGTTCTCTATTATCCAATGGATACTTTTTGCAAAATGCGGTAAAAAGTATCCGGCAGACCATATGCTCCGCCTTCTGCTCCTGTTATAACAGGAGCAGAAATGTAAAGGAGGCACGCGGTATGACAAGTCTGTTGTCCGGCCATCTGGAGGATTGTTCAACACCGCAGTATTTCTGCTTTTCCATTCGCTGCGAGGTGTGCGGAGAATATTGGTACAGCAGCAGCATACCTTTTTCCAAAGCGGCGCAGGCGTCGGAGCACCGTGAGAAAAAGGAGCTCTACGACGCCATCTACCAGCGCGAGCGGCAGCGTGCCCGGCTGACCGCCGGGCAGGAGGCGAGGGAGCGCTTCAGCCAATGCCCCATCTGCCGGAGGCTGGTCTGCGACTCCTGCTTTCTCATCTGCGACGAGATGGATATGTGCCGTGAGTGCGCCGGGAGAATGAAGGAGCCTGGGGAGCCGGTGGCGCCATGAAGATACGTTTTTTGCCCCTAATACTGCTGTGCCTGTTGCTTGGCGGATGCAGCAGGGCAGTTGCCGGGGGGCATTTGATTTCCGCAGCAGAGGGCTCAGAGGAGTACTGCACAGTCTTGAACACATTCCTCCCCGGTTATATCCCCAGGGAGCCGGAGGATGCCCTGTATGCGGAGGTATCCCGGGGCAATGCGGTCGCCTGCTTCGATGTGCAGGCGGTCCCGGCCATGAGGCGGGGCGTCGGCCGGTACTGGTATCCTCATGTGCTGGGTACGGTGGTGTTGGCGGTGGACCGTACACGGACAGACGAGGTAATCACAGGCTGGGGCAGCCTCCTGCACAGCCGCACCCCTGTCGGCATGAGCAGCTTCTCTGTCATCCGCAATATGCTGGCCATGGGTGCGCTGTCCTACGGACTGAATCAGAAGGAGCCTGCAAAACAGGATGCCCTGGACTTCCTGGAACACCTCAACCGGAATGGAGGATTTGAGCTGGACGGGTCGGATGCCCCCATTTTGATCTGCCTGGACTACGAGGTCGCCGAATGGAACCGAAACGGAGAAAACTACGAGATAATCGTGCCGGAGGAGGGGACGCTGTCCTTCCGCCTGGGCCTGCTCTCGGATTCTCCGCTCGCACTGGAGCCCGGTCTGGACGAGGCGCTGCTGTCCGCCGGCCTGCCCCCCGCAAGCGGCGAAAGGCCGCAGGGCTTTCCCGGCGATTACAGCGCGGCCCATACGCTGAGCGAGGAGGACTACGGCTGGTTTCTGGAGTTGACCGGGGACAGCAGCCGGGACCTACGCCGGCAGGTGCTCCACATCCGGCGCTATACCACAGCAGATCTCCGGGAGCATATTTTATCCGCCCTGTTCCTTGCCGCCGCCATCCTGTTGTGGAAGGGGACGGTATCCCATCGGATGATCCGTCGGGATGTCCGCCGGGTAGTGGGGGTCATGGGCTGGCTGATGGTGGGATGGCTGCTGCTGCGCCTGTTCAAATATCAGCTGACAGCAGATGGGCTTCTGTGCCGGATGTGCTGGTACGGCTATTACATCTTTCAGCTTTCCCTTCCGGTAACGCTGCTGTATCTGGCCGTAATCCTGGACCATCCGGAGGGTGAGAAAAAGCCGCTGCGCCCTCTGTGGCCGCCTCTGGCCTGCTATGCCCTCTCTGTGCTATTGGTACTCACAAACGATCTCCACCAGCTGGTGTTTCGTTTTGACCCGGCCGGGGACTGGGCCTCAGACTACCGGTACGGTCCGGGATACTGGGGCGTAATGGCTTTATCCCTCCTGTTCCTGGCCTGCGCAGTCTGGAAGCTGCTCCACAGGGGGCGGTATAGCCCCTACTGGGCCGGCAGGGTGGTTCCGCTGCTGTTCTGCGTGGGATTGCTGGCCTACATCACTGCTTACATCAGGCGGGTGCCTCTGGCGTGGGAGAGCGATCTTACCGTGAACATCTGCGTGCTGTCCGCCCTGTTTTTTGAGTCGGCCCTCCACGCGGGGTTTATCCCGGTCAATCTTCAGTATCAGCGCCTGTTCACCGCCACTCCCATTGGGCTGATGCTGCTGGATGAGCAGGGCCGCACCGTCCTGTCCTCCCGGGGCGCGCCTCCCGTCTCCCGCTCCATCTGGCGGAGGATCTCCATGGATATGGCCCATCCGCTGCTGCGGGACAGCGACACCCAGCTTCACGCGGTTCCTATTCACGGCGGTATGGCGGTATGGCAGGAGGACCTCTCCCAGCTCAACCGGCTGCGCAGGGAGATCCAGGCTGTGCAGGCCCGTCTGGAGGCGGCCAACGCCCTGCTGCGTGAGGAGGGCGATGTGAAAAAGCGCCTGCTGGCTGCGGAGACAAACCGCGCCATGTTTGAACAGCTGGACCGGGACATGGAGCGCCGCATCCAGACGCTGGGACGGCTGATCGAGGCTCTGCCGGAGACCCCCCATCCCCGGGACCTGACCGCCTACATCACTCTTTGCCTGTGCCATATCAAACGCAGATGCAATCTGTTTTTCCTGGCACGTCAGGGGGATGGACTGCCCGGAGAGGAATTGAGCATTTATCTGGATGAGCTGGCAGAACTGGCCCGCTATGCAGGACTGCAGCTGCTCATCCGCTGCGGGCAGCGTGGAGTGCTGGAGATCCGCAGGGCGGCACTGTGCTACGACTTTGCCTTTGAAGCCATATCCTGGGCCCTGCGGGAGAACGCCTCTCCTCTGCTGGGGTATCTGGAGCCGGAGGGCGCCCATCTGGTTTTCCGCTTTCTTCCGGGCGGTAATCCCGGACAATGGCGCTTTTCGGAGGAACTGACGACGGCGGTTGCCGCGCTGGGCGGTCAGATCGCCTGCAAGGATCTGGACGATGCCGTTGGGATCTGCATGACGCTGCCCTTGGGAGGTGAGTCCTGTGGCTGAATTTTACCGGTTTCCCCATTGGGCGCTGACCACATTGGTGATGGCGGCCGCCCTGTGCATCGTGTTTCAAACAAGGGCCATCTCTTACAGCATCCGACGTCTGCCCACCGGCTGGGTGCGCCGGGTGGAAAATGGGATGGAGTGCGCCATCCTCGGGGTGCTGTTCCTCTTCGCCGCCCTTCTTGCACAGGTGCAGTATGGGCTGTTCTGCGGCTTTTTGGCGCCCAGCGCCTACGGCCTTGTCCGGCAGGCGGTGTTTTTGCTGACTGCGGTGCTGGGAACCACCGCCGCGGTGGGGATGGAACTGATCTGGCCGTTTTTTGCCGTGGGCGGGGCGGCTGTCCTGCTCCCCCTGACAGAGACTGTCACAGGGCCCGCCTATCCCGTCTTTTTTCTGATGAGTATGGCGTTCTTCCTGCTGCGCAGCGTACATATCTGCCTGTTGCGCCGGCGGGAGCTCTACACCCAGCTCTCCTCCGTATCTGTCAAGGAAGCCATTGATACCCTGCATACCGGTTTGCTGTTCTTTCGGCGGTCGGGGGAGCTCCTGCTGTGCAACCGCAGCATGGAGGCGCTGGCACGGCAGATGCCGGGGCAGCCGGTACAGGACGGAAGGCTGTTTCAGCGGCTGCTGGAGTGCGGCCCGCTGTGCGGCGGCTGCGCACGGGAAGTTCTGGGTGGGCAGCAGGTGTTTCGCCTCCCCGATTCCTCCGTATGGAGCTTTTCCGCCCATGAGCTCCCCATGGGGCGCCGGACCATGCTTCTGCTGACTGCCGATGATGTCACGGAGCATTGGGACGCGGTGACCTTTCTTGCCCGGCAAAACCAGGCGCTGGAGCAGCGCGGACAGGAGCTTCGCAGCACCATTGCGCATTTACAGGCCATCTGTGAAGCGGAGGAGATCGCCCGAAGCAAGGCGAGGGTGCATGACCTTTTGGGGCAGCGGATCAGCCTGCTGCTCCGGGCGCTGCGGGATGACCGACAGATAGATGAAACGCTGCTGCTGGACTTTGCCCGCAGCCTTCCCACGGCCCTCCGGGAGGACCGCACGCCCAGCCCTGCTCATCGTCTGGAGATGCTGCGGGAGACCTTCCAGGGCATGGAGGTGTCGGTGGAGTTCCAGGGCGCGCTGCCGGAGGAAGGGGCGGTGGCGGACAGTTTTGCCGAGATCGCCGTGGAATGTGTCACCAACGCCGTGCGCCACGGGTATGCCACCCGCATCCAGTTCCACTTTTTCCAGAATGACTGCTGGCGCATGACGGTCACCGACAACGGCATCCCGCCCGCCGGACCCATCCGGGAGGGCGGCGGCATCGGCGAGATGCGCCGCAGGGTCCGTCAGCTTGGCGGAAGAATGGAGCTCTATACTGTCCCCCGATTCCGAATCGAACTGTCTGTTCCAAAGGAGGCTGTGGAGAAATGACAAACGTTCTGATTGTGGAGGATCACGTTTCCATGCGGGAATCGCTGACCACGGCGCTGACAGCTGCGGGAGATTTTTCCGTGGTGGGCGAAGTGCCCAACGCAGACTATGCCCTGGATTTCTGTAAGCATCTGCATCCGGAACTGGTGCTGATGGATGTCTGCACCGAGGGCGGCGCCTCTGGGCTGAAGGCGGTGGAGGCCATCCGCAAAACAGATCCGGAGGTCAAGATCATCGTCATGACCGCCTTTGATGAGATCACCTACATCCCCCGGGCCAGGGCCGCCGGGGCCAACGGCTTTGTCTACAAAAGCCGGAGCCTGCACGATTTTCTGGAGGTGGCCCGGACGGTGATGGCGGGGGGCAGCAGCTTCCCAGAGCCCAGGACCATTCCCATGCCCCAGGGCGAGGCTCCCCTCACCGACCGGGAGATGGAGGTACTCCGGCTGATGTGCAGACACATGACCAACAAAGAGATCGCCCAGGAGCTGTTTATCAGCGAAAACACCGTCAAGTATCACAAGATGAACATGCTGGGCAAGACCGGCTTTTCCAAGGCGGTGGATTTGGCCTTCTACATGATCTCCAACGGCTGGATCAATCCCCTGTATTAAAGAATTGCACTTCCTATCCACCGGCTTTGTGCCGGTGGATTTTTTCTTTCAGGGAAAAGACTACCCGCAGCGGGTAGGGTGCAAATTCGAAATAAGCTCTACAATAAATCTGTAATACAGAAGGTATGGGAGGTGGGGAGGCTGAAAACTGTGCTCCTGATCATGCGGCGGGCATCGCTGGCTCAGGGCCTGATGGCGAAAGTGCGGGACGCCCCGGGAATACAGCTGTGCTATGAGCCGGACTATGCCAACGCGGATGTGGCCATCCGCAGCCATCTGGCCTCCGGGGCACTGCTGGAGGTCTCCGAGGACGGCGATCACGGCATCGACTTCTGTCTGGCCCTGTGCGCATGGCTGCGGGAAGTCACGCCCCACTGCCGGCTCATGCTGATGTGCCCCGAAGGACAGCCGGAGGCTGTGAGCCGCGCCATCGAGGCTAAGCGTAGGGGCGAGATCGACGACTTTGTGTTTTATGATGTATCTCTGGACTATTTGGCCGCCAGTCTGCAATCCCTTTGAGATAGGCAAAGATCATTTTGAAATGGGGGTACCCCCATTTCAACGCCTACTACGGTAGGCGTTGATCCGGCTCTGGTCGATTCGGTTTTATACACAAAGACGGCCTGGCGGCGAACACCAAGAGACAACGGAAAAAGTGCTGCGGTTTTAGGAGGCAGAAGGGAGGAAAAAAGAGGCCGCACGCCGAGAAACAATGCGCGGACAATGGGTATCCAATCAAAATAGGAGGAAGATAGAACATGAGAAAACGAATTACCAGTTTACTGCTGACGCTGGTGATGCTGCTCTCCCTCGTGCCCGCCATGGGCGTGACGGCGAGCGCGGCGGACGATACATCTTATACACAGGCTGAAATTAGAGACTATGATACATTTGCGACCTATCTCCGTTCGTTCGATTCAAGAGATCTCAAGCTGGTAGAAGACATCAATTACACGGTAGGCATTAAAGATGTTCCTATCAATGTGATACGCAACCAAAAACTGGATCTGAACGGCCATAAGATCACGATCGACGCAAGCAGGCGGACGGGGTTTGTACACCTGCTCTCCATTCGCCGCGGCGAATTCACGCTGTATGACAGCGTGGGCGGCGGCGAGCTCGCGGTTGCCTTTCCTGATGACAACAAAGCGTACAGCATCATCATGATGAGCTCCGAAAATGAAGATGAGCCTTCAAAATTCACAATGAACGGCGGCACGCTGACCAAGCTGCGTCCTAACATGACGTACACCTATGGAGCCAGCGGCTGCATCGGCGACGACTATTTTAATAAGCCCGAGAACGGCAAGCGCTCGCAGATCACGATCAACGGCGGCACGATCAACTGCGCATACGACTGGGACAGGAGCAAGTCGCTCCTCAGTCTCCCGGTTGAAGCAATGCCGCTGGCGCTGCAACTGCTCTATTCCAATCTCACGATCAACGGCGGTACCTTCAACGGCATTGTCTGGACGGATGAGCTTTGGCGAAGAGAGCAGGATACAGAGCCGCGCGTTGTCCTCAACGGCGGCGTGTTCAACTCCCCGTTCGTGGTAGAAGGTATGCAGAAAGATGCGACGCAGATAGTCATAGACGGAGCGCACTTCAAAGACGGCTTTCATGTCGACAAAGTCGGAAGATACAGAATAATGGATGTGGGAACCGTCCCGGTGCTGCTGCTCAAGAGCGGCGTGTTCGACTCGCCCGACAAGAATCCCAAACTCGACATTTACAATGTTACCGCAAATAGCTATGGCAATGGGGTGAATTCGGATGCCACAGCGCGTGCCAGGCTGGAAATGATACTTCACGCCATGAAGTGCTTCCCGAATAGTGCGATAAAGGTAAACGGAAAGTTCTATACCTCCGAGAACATTGAGTCGCTCGTGGGGAAAAATATTGATGATTTCTATCTGAAACTTAACTCGAGCACTCCCATCGAGGTCATCCGCGACGCATGGGGTGTGATGGAGTCCGTCACGCTGGACGGCAACCCCATCGACTACGCCAAGGACTGGAAGGGCGAAGTTGAGCGGATGGACAACAGCACGGCGCATACCCTCAAATTCGAGTGGAAGCCTTTGGCGCAGGAGCTGAAAGACGCAGGCTATAGCTATCGAACCAAGTGCGAGCATTATATCTCCGGTTCTTCCGCGGTACAGCATACAGATACCATCGCTGCCGATGAAACCTCGCATACGATCACCATTCCTGCGGGCGCAGACCCCAAGGTCTATTCCTATGATTTGCAGCTGAATCTGGATAAGAACGGCAGCTCCGTCGGCATCATCAGCAACGAGCATATCGTTAAGCTGGTGGTGAGCGAAGCGCCGGTGGTTGAACCCGATCCCACCATCGCGGGCAAGGTGTACTACACCAGCGGCATCGTCTACGGCCGCCCCATCTCCACCGCTGCCAGCGTGACCCCCGCGGATGCCACCAAGGCGTATCAGTGGCAGCGCAGCACGGACAGCGGCAGCACATGGACGGACATTGAGAGAGCGACCAGTGGCCGGTATACCCCCGTGGCGGCTGACATGGGCGAGAATGTCCGCATCCGCGTAGTAGTCACGGCGGAGGGCTACCTCGGCGAGATCGTCGGCGCGGCGGTAAAGGTCAGCAAGGCCGCCAATGACAACACCCCAGCACCTCCGGCAGTTGGGGCACAGAAGGACGATAGCGACGCCTACACGAAGTTTGAAATCAGCGATTTCAACTCCAATCAGGAGTATGTCTACACCAGCTCCCCCGCCTCCGGCAGCGAGTGGCCGACCGGCGGCACGGAGATTACCTCCGCTACGGTGGAGAACCTGACCGCGGGCAGCACCTATTACATCTACACCCGCTACAAGGAGACCGACACCCATACGGCTGGCTCCAAGATCAGCAGCAGTAGCGTGCTGCTGGACGAGATCACAAAGCTGAACCGAATCGTCCTGACGGACGAGAGCGGCAAGGTATACGGCTCCTACGGAAACGGAAACACCATTTATATCCAAAATGGCACGAGCATGACCCTCACCGCCACGACGAACCCCAGCGGTGCCAATAGATGGTCTGCTTTCACCTTCAAGTCCCAGTACAATGCATCTGCTCCGTTCACCGTGACCGCCCCAACTGATTCGGTGGCCTCCGGTGCTGAAATCCCCACCGTCACCATTCATGGCGATACAGCAGGAACAGGCACATTGGCGGCGGAGTACGGCGGCTATCCGGCGCCGCAGTCCTACGGCACTTGGAGAGTCCATGTGTACGAGAACGTAAGTGACATCGGCACTGGTGCCGAAATCACCGTTTCTTCCAGCTTCCCCGACATGACGATGTATCAGGACGAAACCATGCCCCTGCCGGAGCATAACGCTTCTGTGTACCCTGTGGGTGCGCTGGATAATTACAATCTGGCATGGCGCATTATCAAGGTCGGCAGCGGCGGCGCTGCATATTCGATGAGTGATGATAACATTACGCTGGATGATGGCAAGATCAAGGCAACAGCTTCGCATACCGCACCGAGCAAAACCAGACTGGAGCTGGTTGCCGTCAACAAGACCGATGACATGGATATCAGATCGTTTTCTCCGTCTATCGGCTTCTATGTCACCGTGACCGAGGCTCCTGCGATTACGCTTACCGGTCTCACCGTTGCCCCGGCGAAGGTGAATCTGGAGCTTAACGCGACTTATCAGTTCTCCGCCGTGAAGCAGCCCGCCAACGCACCGGGCAGCCTGACTTGGACGAGTGACAATCCCACAGTCGCGGAGGTTGATACTACCGGCAAGGTGACCGCTAAGGCACATGGCACGGCAAAGATCACAGTCACCTGCAACGGCAAATCCGCAAGCTGCACCGTAACGGTCGGCCATACCCACGATACCGACGGGCAGCCTTGGGTATACATGGACCCCGGTATGCATATCAAGACCTGCACAGCGGGCGACGATTTCAAGGTGGAAGTCCACGACTTTGGCAACTGGACGCCCAACAGCGACAACACCACCCATAGCCGCCACTGCAACAAGTGCAAGAAGTCCGGCGAAACTGAAAACTACACCGAAACCGCCAACCACAACTGGCAGTGGAAGGTAGACACTGCGGCAACCCCCAATGCAGAGGGCAAGAAGCATGAGGAGTGCGTTGACTGCGGCGCAAAGCGCAGCGAAAACACCACGATCCCCATGCTGCCCAGCATCAAGGTGGAGAATCTGACCGTTGCCAAGCCCGTCAAGGACGCTGCTGCGGCTGCGGCCACCACCGCTGACAGCGCCTACACTGTGGCATACACCGAGTGGACGGCTGCGGACGGCACGTCCCTTGTCATCGGCGATAAGTTCCAGCCCGGTACGGTCTACACCGCAAAGATCACATTGGAGACCTCCGGCTCAGGCGTGTTCTCCGCCAAGTCTACCTATAACCCCATCGAGGGCAAGACGGCCACGGCCACCCCCGTGCTGACCGGCGATACCCACGCGGACAGCGTGATCCTGAGCTACACCTTCGATGCCACCGAGGGCAGTACCGGCGGCAGCACAGGTGGCGGTGGCGGCAGTGGTGGAGGCGGTGTCACCACCTACGCGATCACCGTGAAGGATTCCAAGAATGGTGACGTGACTGCCAGCCACAAGTCCGCTGCCAAGGGCACCACCGTCACTCTGACGGTCGATCCCGACAAGGGCTATGTGCTGGATACCCTCACTGTGCTGGACGATAAGGACAAGGAAATCAAGCTGACTGAGAAAAACGGCAAGTATGTCTTTACTATGCCGTCCGGCAAGGTTACCGTAGCGGGCAGGTTCAAGGTCGAGCAGCCTGCCGGCAAGCATCCCTTCACGGACATTCCCTCCGGCGCTTATTATGAGAACGCTGTGATCTGGGCTGCGGACAAGGGCATCACCGGCGGCACCAGCGCCACTACCTTCGCCCCCAACGGCATCTGTACCCGCGCCCAGGCGGTCACCTTCCTGTGGAGGGCTGCCGGATCTCCCGCCCCCAAGAGCATGAACAGCTTTGCCGATGTCCCCGCGGATGCCTACTATGCCAAAGCGGTGGCCTGGGCCGTTGAGAACGGCATCACCAGCGGCACGGGCGGCGGTAAGTTCAGCCCCGACGCTACCTGTACCCGCGCTCAGATCGTCACCTTCCTGTACCGTGCGGCGGGCAGCCCTATGGTCAGCGGAGGAAGTGTATTCAGCGATGTAAAGGCCGGCGCTTACTATGCCGACGCGGTCACATGGGCGGCGAACAAGGGCATCACCGGCGGGATCGGCAATGGCCTGTTCGGTTCGGATAACAACTGCACCCGCGCCCAGATTGTCACTTTCCTCTATCGGTATATGGAATAATAACAGGATATTCTTACCAAGCGGAGCGGTAAATGCCGCTCCGCTTTTTTGCGTTTTGTCCGAAAAACTACCTGCTGCGGGTAGGGCGCAAAACAGCAGCACCCGGTAAAATGAAACCATAGTAGAGCGCAGAGGAACAAAAACAGAAAGAAAAGAGGTGTCGTCATGCAAGTAACTGCAAACAGGAAAATGATGATGTCAAGGTGTGCAGTGAGATGAAACGAGTATGGATGTCTATGCTGGCCTTGCTGTTGGCGCTCTGCCTGACGGCCTGCGGCGGCACCCCCGGCGGCGGAGAAGAAGGGCCGCCCGAGTCTCCTGATGACACAGCGACCTCCGCCCCTCCGTCCGACCATAACTCCGACAGTTCATTGGGCGGTACCTATTGGACGGCTGTACAGCACGAGTCCTACAACGATCTCTTTGATCGCACAGAGGTGAGCCAGATGCCCACGGAGCGGTGGTGGGCCGATCTCTTTCTCAACGAGGACGGAACGGCGCAATTCCGTGAGGTCCTGGGCGACAGCTTCAACAGCTATCTGGGCAACGGGACCTGGTGGCTCGGCGCGGATCACACCCTGCGGCTGACAAGCTCGGACGGCGATGAAGATGGTGAGATGAATGGCTGCATTGAAGATGGCCGCATCATTTTGGAATCCTTCTATGGGGATCGATTCTATTTTGAAAAAGCGGAGCGGCCGGGCCCGGGCGGCGAACTGTGCATCGCAAATCTGCATGGGACATGGCACATGACCACAAGCGAGGTGGATGGATGGAGCTATAACGCCCGGGAAGAAGGCCTGGCCTCCACGCTGGTTTTTGAAAGCAGGTGGAGCGACGCCATCGAGGGATATGTACTGAGCGCGGATTATTACTTCGCGGACTTTCTGGATACGGATGAGCCGGAATACCGGCAGGAAGTCGAGCTTCGGACGGAGCTGCTGGAGGAACCGCTGTTCCACGGCCTCTCCAACGAGCTTTGGAGCGTCCGGCTCTTTCACGATGATACCGGCGCGGAGTTCTTTCTCACGCTGACCGATCCGGATACGTTGTATCTCCAGGAGCATTACGAGACGGACGGCGCTCCGGCGCTCCGCACGGCGGTCTATCAGAGAGTAGACGCATTCCTGCCGGAAACGCTGCAGACGGCTTTGTATGAGGAGCCCTCTGACTGCCTGACCTTCTACTGGCCCAACCCACCGGACGATGTATCCGCATGGCTGGAGGTACTGCCGGTCACAAAGCTGGAGCCGGATGGACTGGACAGGCTGCTGGTGGTGGGGCGCTGGTATGAAACACAGATCCGGTTCTGTACGGGCGAGCCCCTGTGGGATGACAGCGGACGGCTTCTGGATTGGGTCACGGACGAGATCCTGTACGACGAAACGCTCAACATTGATGAGCCTCGGTGGTTTTCCCTGACGATCCCGGAAGGCGTACCGAACCTGTGCCTGCACATCAAGCGCTCCTGGGAGGATTTTTGGTACCTCTGGCCCATCACCGACACAAACGGGTATCTGGTGGATGGGTGGACATTCCTGACACCATAACAAAATAAAACAAGAGAGGAGATCGCATTATGGGACTGATCAAAGCTGCATTGGGAGCCGCCGGCGGCGTGATGGCCGACCAGTGGAAGGAATTCTTCTACTGCGAAGCGATTCCCGCGGATGTACTGGCCGTCAAAGGAAAAAAGAAGGTCACGGGCCGCTCCAGCAACACCAAGGGTGATGACAACATCATCACCAACGGCTCTGTCATCGCGGTGGCAGACGGCCAGTGTATGCTCATCGTGGAGCAGGGCAAGGTGGTGGATATGTGCGCCGAGCCGGGCGAGTACACCTACGATATGTCCACCGAGCCCAGCCTTTTCTCCGGCGATCTGGGCGAATCCATCAAGGGCGTGTTCCAGAACATCGGCAAGCGCTTCACCTTCGGCGGCGAGGCCCCCAAGGACCAGCGCATCTACTATTTCAATACCAAGGAGCTCACCGGCAACAAGTACGGAACCCCAAGCCCCGTCCCCTTCCGGGTGGTGGACCAGCGGGCGGGTATCGACATCGATATCGCCATCCGCTGCTTCGGCGAGTACAGTATCCGCCTGAAAAACCCCATGCTGTTCTATACCAATGTCTGCGGTAACGTCAGCGAGGACTTTAAGACCGAGCAGATCGCTGGGCAGATGAAGACGGAGCTGCTCACCGCCCTGCAGCCCGCATTCGCAAAGATCTCGGAAATGGGTATCCGTTACTCCGCCCTTCCCGGCCACACCCTGGAGCTGGCCGATGCCCTCAACGAGCAGCTTTCCTCCCGGTGGCGGGACCTGCGGGGCATGGAGATCGTTTCCTTTGGCGTCTCCAGCGTCAAGGCCAACGAGGAAGATGAGCAGATGATCAAGGAGCTGCAGCGCAACGCGGCCTTTATGGACCCCACCCGGGCGGCGGCCCATCTGGTGGGCGCACAGGCCAGCGCCATGCAGTCCGCGGCCAGCAACCCCAATGCCGGTCCCGCTATGGCTTTTATGGGCATGGGGATGGCTGGACAGATGGGCGGCATGAACGCCCAGAACCTCTATCAGATGGGCGCGCAGCAGCAGGCCCAGCAGCCTGCGCCTGCACCAGCTCCCGCTGCTCCCGCCGGCTGGACCTGTTCCTGCGGGCAGGGCGGCATCACGGGCAACTTCTGCCCCAACTGCGGCAGCAAAAAACCGGAACCAAAGCCGGCAGCAGAGAGCTGGCAGTGCGACTGCGGTGCGACGGCTACTGGAAAGTTCTGCCCAGAGTGCGGCAAGCCCCGGCCCGCAGCGGACGGCTGGACCTGTGCCTGCGGCGCGGTGAACAAGGGCAAGTTCTGCTCCGAGTGCGGGGCGAAAAAGCCCGCCGGCGTGCCCCAGTACAAGTGCGACAAGTGCGGCTGGGAGCCGTCTGACCCCACGCATCCGCCCAAGTTCTGCCCGGAATGCGGCGACCCCTTTGACGACGGAGACGTTCAGGGGTGACCCGGGGAAGAAAAACCGCCGTATTTTCTGTTGTAGGTCTGTTCCTGCTTCTGGCGGCTGCGGGATATTGTTTCAGAGGTCATCAGGGAGGTGATGCACCCATACAGAAGAAATCTGCCGTGCCGCCCGGTACCTTGACCGGCGTCACATACAGCCACACCAGCGGCATGGTTGCCAGAGCGGATTTTGCCATCACGCTTTCGCCGGAGGCCATTCTGGAAACAAGCTATTATCCGGCCCTTGATCCGGATACGGCAGAGGACGAGGACTGGTATCATCCGTCCACCAAAGAGAATGTCCCCATCACCGCGGCTCAGTGGTCGGATGTGGAGCAGATCATTCTGGAGCTCTACCCGCTGATGGAGCCCATCCCGGAAAACCGGCGTGAGGTGAAGCTGCCACCGGGGATCGAAGTCATGGATGGCGGGGACTCCACCAGCCTGATCCTGACCTGGAGCACAGAAGACGGAACACGGAGCATCCGTTATAATCCGCCAAACGACCGCCGTATCCTTACGCTGATCGCTCTGCTGGAGGAGCTGGCCGACCCCATTGGACGGGAGATCCCCCGCTATGCCACGCCGGAGCTGAGCGGCTTCTATATGGGTCAGTCTGGGGCTCTCTTCTCCAAGGACTATTCCTTCCAATTCGACCGGGGTCCGTCTGTTGTGTACGGAGAGGACGCCCCATATATCCTCCGGGCCAGATTTACCCCGTCCGGTCGGAAGCAGGAGATCTGGAGTGACTGGGCCGTGTCAGATGAGGAGTGGGATGCCTTCACCGCGTTTGCGGAGGAGATCCGTCTGGAAGAACAGCCGGACGGCAGCTCGGAAAAGCCGGCCTGCACCCTCTATTACTCTGACGGCAAACAGCAGCAGAAGAAATTGGATCAGGAAACAGCGAAGCAGCTCCGGGCGTATTTTACAGAGCTGGCCCTGTGCCTGCTGGATGAACAGCCATAGTACGCAAATCGATCCATAAAAACAGAACATAGGAGGTACTACAAATGAAAGGTCAGAAGATTTTGAAAGTCACATCCATTCTCATGATCATCGGCGGCATCATCGCCGCCATTGCCGGCGTCATCGCCATTCTCGGCGTCAGTGCCCTGGCAGTCCTGTCGGGGAGCGCGGAGGGTACCGGCCTGCTCTATGCCAGTTCCATTCTTGTAACGGTTGCCTCTGTAATCCAGTTTATCGCGGGCATCAAGGGCATCGGGGCCTGCAGCGCACCCCAGAAGGCCGCTTCCTGCGTCAAATGGGGCATTATCATTGCGATCTTAGCGATCATCTCCATCATCATCGGCCTTGTAGGCGGAGGCCAGTTCAGCATCACCAGTCTGGTGCTCAATCTTCTGCTGCCGGGATTGTATGTCTACAGCGCCATGCAGATGAAGGGCGCCGTGTAAGCGGCTTCAGAAAGGGGTGCAGATGATGGGGCTCTTTGGAAAACTATTTGATAAAAAGGAATGCTCGGTCTGCGGCGGCGAGATCGGGCTGCTGGGCAACCGCAAGCTGGAGGACGGCAATCTGTGCAAGGAATGCGCCGCCAAGCTCTCCCCCTGGTTCAGCGACCGCCGCCAGAGCACGGTGGCGGAGATCCAGGAGCAGCTGGCCTACCGGGAGGCCAATCAAGCCAGGGTATCCTCTTTCCGCACCACCCGTACTCTGGGTGAGCGTACCAAGGTGCTGCTGGACGAGGATGCGGGTCTGTTTATGGTCACCTCCGCCAGAAATTGGGAGGAGGCCAATCCGGATGTGCTGTCCTTCTCCGATGTGACCGGCTGCAAGCTGGACATCGACGAGCGCAGGACGGAGATCGAATACAGGGATAAGGATGGAGAGCGGCAGAGCTTCAATCCCAAACGGTATGCCTATTCCTACGATTTCTACATCGTGATCAACGTCAACAATCCCTATTTCAGCGAGATCCGCTTCCAACTCAACAGCAGCTCAGTGGATAACGATGAGGAAACACTGCTGGATGGGCCCAACGCCATGCGCAGACCCCGCGGGGGTCTCCGGGCTAAAGCCGGCGGAATGGGCGGCGGCTCCCTGACCTCCAACGCGGAGGAGGTGCGCTCCAGCGTGGAATACCGGCAATATGAGGAAATGGGCTGTGAGATCCGGGATGCGCTGCTGCAGGTCCGGCAGCAGGCGCGGGAGGAAGCGGCCGCGGCAGCAGCACCCAAGGCGGCGGTGACCTGTCCGTACTGCGGGGCGACCACCACACCGGATGCCAGCGGCTGCTGCGAGTTTTGCGGCGGCGCAATCAACGGATAAGAATATCTTGGAGCAATAGAAAACAACGAAAATGAAAGGAGCTTCACCATGAAGAAGTATGAAATTTTAGGAGAAAATCTGCCGGTCGTCGTATGTGAATTGTCCCCAGGCGAATCCATGATCACGGAGAGCGGCAGCATGAGCTGGATGAGCCCAAATATGAAAATGGAAACCACCACCGGAGGCGGTATGAAGAAGATGCTGGGGCGGCTGGTGTCCGGTGATTCCGCATTCCAGAACAAGTTCACCGCAGAGGGTGGGGACGGGTTCATCGCCTTCGCTTCCAGCTTTCCCGGGGCCATCAAGGCTCTGAACATCAGTGCCGGCCGGTCCATGATTGTGCAGAAAAGCGCGTTTCTTGCCTCTGAGGAGGGTGTGGAACTATCCATGCACTTCCAGAAAAAACTGGGCTCCGGCATCTTTGGCGGCGAGGGCTTCATCATGCAGAAACTGAGCGGAAACGGGATCGCCTTTATTGAGATCGACGGTCACGCGGCAGAGTATGACCTGAGCGCCGGACAGGAGCTTCTGGTCAGCACAGGGTACCTGGCGGCTATGGAGGAGAGCTGCACCATGGATGTGGTTGCGGTCAAGGGCGCAAAGAACATGCTCCTGGGCGGAGAGGGTATTTTCAATACCGTTGTCCGGGGACCCGGCAAGGTGATCCTGCAGACCATGCCCATCAGCAAGGTAGCCGAGCTGCTGACGCCGTTTTTCAGCAACAAAAAATAAGAACAGACAGAGGGGAGACTGAAAATGAAAACCAAGCTTAAGCTGTCGTGCCTGTTCCTTGCGGCGCTGATGCTGTTCAGCCTCACTGCCTGCGGCAAGGACAACCCGGAGCCCAGCTCGACATCGGAAGGAACCGAGCAAACAAAGCCTCCTGTGGAAGCGGGAAGCGGAACAACGATCCATACAAATCTGTGGGATCTTACTTACGATGAGGCGGACGGCTGGGTCTATGAGGAGGACGACCTTCATGACGATGAAACATCCTCCAAGATCATCCTGACGCTTCCCAAGGAAGGCGAGGATGGAAGCATCGTCGATGCGGAGATCCGCGTTTCTGTGGAAGATCCGTATACCTTCCGGGACTATCTCACCAGCTACGGCTTTGACGAGTACGAATATGCAGTCGATCAGGCCTATGATCTTACTCCCGTCGGCGGCATCGATTGCCTCAAAGCAGAAGGAAACTATTGGGGCTCCCCCTGCCTGCGGTATATGAACCGGGTGGAGGGCGCGGGAGCCACCGTATTTATGGAGATCATCGGCGAGTACGAGGATGAGCGTGTAGACAAGCTGCTCTCCGGCCTGACGATCCATCTGGAGGATACCGGAAACGAGGATGGCCCCTGGTACTGGGAGGGTGAGCCCTTTTCCGCCCAGCCCCGCAGCGTCATGGTGGGGACGCACACGCTCAGCAGCCAGTGGCTGCCTATTACAGACTGCATCATCACAAAGGAGACCTTCAATCACGCAGCTGCTGTCACAGGAGATCAGGCTTACCTTCTGGTGGACGGAGAATTGAAGCGCTACGATTACGACGGCACATCCCTGACCTTTGCGGAGGATATTGTACTGGACGCGGAATATGAGGATATTTCCGCCGACACCACAGGGACCCTCTGGCTGGCGAATTTTATGGAGCCGCTGATCAGCTGGAAGGACGGCGCACAGACGGCGTCCTATGAGGGCCCGGATCACGTCACCATGCACCCATCCGGGACCTGGGGCGTCAGCTGGTTCTCCGGCCCGGAATGTGAAAAGATCACGCTCTCCGGCGGAGCCCTCAAGACGGAGCCCATGGTATTCCAGGAAGTGGACATCCTCAGTCACCTGCTGATCGACGACAGCCACATCTATGTCTGCGGGTCTGCCGTGGATGGCAGCGGTCACAAGGTGTTTGTCTATGACAGCAATGGCGCGCTGCAAATGACTTTGGCAGATTCCGACGGAAGCGGCCTGGGAAGCATTACCTTTATTACGCAGACCGCAAATGGCTATCTGGCCCTGGACGGAAATATGCGTGAGGTGGTGCTCTGGACCAAGGACGGCACCTATCTCGGCGAGGCGGATGACGGCGACCTGTTCGGCACGGACTATCCCTGGTTCTGCGGCGGCGCGAAGCTGGCTGACGGCAGCATCCTTGCCATTATGACCGAAGACAGAGCGGACGAGTCCGCAATGGAACTGGTGGCATTCAAACTCAGTGGCTTTTAAGGAGGGCCTGACATGAAACGCACGAGGTTATTCTGCGTCCTGCTTGCGGCGGCGATGCTGCTCAGTCTGGCCGCCTGCGGCAAGGACGACCCGAAAGAGTCCAATTCGCTCCAGATCGGGGACTATGCGCTGCTCTACAAGGGGGCCAGCATCATGGAGGACTCAGATGGAAACGACGCGCTGGTCCTGACGCTGGATTTTACCAACAACAGCAAGGACAGCGGCTCCTATGTCTGGTCCATCTCTGAAACAGCGATACAGAACGGCGCAGAATTGGCTATCGCCACCGTCTTTGCGAACAGCGACTCCTACGACACGGTGATCGACAGTCAATTTACGGATGTCGCGCCGGGTGAAACCCTTGAACTCCGCACCGCCTTTGTGCTGGCGGATACCACCAGCAAGGTCGAGGTGACCTTTGAGGAGGCGTTCGGCGACAAAACCGGTAAGATCACCGTCGATCCGTCCACACTCAGCCGGGAAGCGGCGGGAAGCGGTACGGGTCAGGATACTGGAACCGGAGATATACTGCTGGACTGGTGGAACGGCGACTGGTACGGCTGGTGGATCATGACCGGCTGCTCGGGCGACTACGAGGATCTGGAGGGCGCCTGGTGGGACATCTGCGGCGCCATTGACATCGGCGGGGACGGCACGGGCACTGTCATCCTCTGGGATGAGGACTACACGAAGTCGGAACCGATGGTTTCCGCATCGGTCAGCCTCAGTGATGATGGGACCAGCATATATGGCACCATGACATCCGAGGGCGGTGCCTTCACGGATATTGCGCTGGAGCACGGGGACTGGATCGTTGACCCGGGACTGGTGGACTATGGGGACATGATCCACATTGACGGTGATTACGAAAACGGCGGAGATGCGTTCCACTATGATATCTACCTGCGCCCGTGGGGGACCTATTGGGTGGATGTGGATGAGGAGGATCTGCCCAATCTCTATGACAGCTGGTATCTGCCTCTGATCGATGCGGAGGAGCCTATGCCGGACAGCATTGGATGACACCAGAATGGGGATCGTTCCCGCCCCATTTGGGGCGGAGCGATCCCCGTTTGCGCAATGGTATGGAGCAGTGACGTTTGAAAGGAGCAGTTATGAAAAGGACATCAAAACGAGTGATCGCATTTTTTCTAATACTGGTTCTGGTGCTGTCTCTCTGTGCCTGCGCGCAAAAACAGCAAGCGGGAACAGACGAACCAAATCGAAGCGCCGATAGTGAGACGCTGTCTGGTATGCCCGATCAAAAACTGCCGGAAAAGCTGCGCCCGGGGGCCGGGGGATCGGATATGCAGCCGACACCGACCGGATTCTCCGCGGAAGCGGAACAATCTCTTGTTTGGCTGCGGGAGAGAATGGCTTTTCCGCAGACCATGTTCGGCGCAGCCTTCCTGGGCTATACCGGAGAAGCGTCTGATGGAGATTGGCTGTCAGAAACAGACCAAGCGACGCTGCAGAAATACCCTTTTATTTCCGAAATCGATACGGGGCATACCATCGGGGACGATGATTATCTGTATTGTCTCGTGCCGCTTGATGAAAATGCCACGGTTTCCGTCAATCTCATGCGGTGGGATTCGAAATCAGATACTGAAGAGGTCATCGAGGTTCTCTACCGGTCTGAAGTTGGAGATCCGCTGCTGATCTTTGCAGCCGGCGGGGACGATGCATACGCATACCTGTCCTACATACAGGTCCAGATCGTAGACAACGCAGGCAACAGCTGCGTGTGGGAGCCGCAGCTCTATACATCAACGGGGCACATCGTGCCATGTTTCTCGGAAAACGGAGACTACCTCTCCTTCGACTTTACGGAATACGGCTGGCAGGGCGTTCCTTCCGAGCTTGCACCGTGGCTGGCAGACGGCTGGAGCGGCGTCTATGCCTCCGGGCTTGGCGGCAGCTGGACAACGCAGGCAGCGGCATGGGATACGGACCGTATCGCAAATTACTACCTGTGGTTCTTTCCCGAGGATGAGATGGGAGGAACGGTCGAACTGTATTGGGAATACGAGGGTGCCGATCCTTCTAAAACGACGTGGGAAGAGGTGTGGAGCGGTTTCTGGACGACCACATCCGTCATGGATGGGCCCAGTTATGTGACCGTCAGCCTGTCCCTTGTTGGCGGTGATAACTATGGCGTCACAGACGGCCCGTATTATATCTCGGAGACTTATCCGATTATGATGAGTCCCAGCGGCGAGGAGATGGTGATCGGCGCTGGGGAAAACGAAGTCAGCCTGCCGTTTATGCCGAAGTACGACGCGCAGCTGTGCGTCCTGACGCTGGACAGCTTGCTCACCGACCCGCTCGGCTGATCTTCTGCGGATTACGGCCTGTTTCGGTATAGACCGTTACAGCGCCGGCATGGGAAGGAGGAATTTCAGATGCCAACACAGGTAACAAATTATCAATGCCCCAGCTGCACGGGACCGCTGCATTTCTCCGGTGCGTCCGGCCGGTTGGAGTGCGAATACTGCGGCGCCAGTTATGATGTGGCGGAGATCGAGGCGCTCTACGCAGAGAAAGAAAAAAAGGCGGCAGAAGCCCAGCAGGCGACGGAGGAAGGCGGCGCCGGGCAGGGCGCGCCAGCCGCGGATGGAGGCGCATGGGACACCTCTGACTTTTGCGAGGATTGGGGGGCTGAGGGCGACGGTATGCGGGCCTACGGCTGCCCCAGCTGCGGCGCGGAGCTCATCTGCGAGGAGAGCACGGCGGCGACCTCCTGCCCCTATTGCGGGAACCCCACCGTGGTGCCGGGCCAGTTCTCCGGGGCACTGCGGCCGGATTTCATCGTTCCGTTCAAGCTGAGCAAGGAGGATGCGGTAAAGGCCCTCAAGTCCCACTACAAAGGGAAATTTTTCCTGCCGAAAAGCTTTACCGGTGAAAATCATGTGCAGGAGATCCGGGGGATCTATGTTCCCTTCTGGATGTTCGACGGCGAGGCGGAGGGCGATGCCCATTATGAGGCTGCCCGCTCCCGTACATACCGCTCCGGCGACTACGAGATCACGGAGACGAAACACTACGATGTCTACCGGGCCGGAACCGTCACCTTTGAGAAGGTGCCGGTGGACGCCTCCAGCAAGATGCCGGACGGCCACATGGACTCCATTGAACCCTATGACTACAAGGAGCTGAAGCCCTTTTCCACCGCGTATCTCCCCGGCTTCCTGGCCGATAAGTTCGATGTGACGGTGGAACAGAGCCGGCAGCGGGCGGATCAGCGCTGTGAGGGGACCCTTGCCTCCGCGCTGCGCGGCACAGTGAAGCGTTATGACCTCTGCGTTCTCAGAGAAAGCAGCGTTCACCTGCGCAGGGGCAAGGTGCATTACGCCCTGATGCCCGTCTGGATGCTGAATACCAAGTGGCATGGGAAGGACTTCCTCTTTGCCATGAATGGACAGACCGGAAAGCTGGTGGGCGACCTGCCGGTCAGCTGGGGGAAGTTCTGGGGGCTGTTTGCCGCCATCGCCGTCCCCCTGTCTGTGATCAGTTCGGCGCTGGTCCTATTGCCGTGAGAAAGGAGGCGGACCGGATATGAAGAAAGCATATACTGCTCTCGCGCTGGCGTTCCTGTTGGCGCTGTCCCTCTGCACTCCCGCAATGGCGGCAATGGAGTACGGCGTGATCTATGACGAAACGGAATCCTTGGGATCGCAGGAACTGACCATGCAGGGAGAACAGACCCTCCCCCAGCTCTCCCAGGCGCTGGGCCTTGATCTGCGGGTGGATGTATTAACCCAAAACAGCTATGACGGACTTGGCGACGCCGCCGCGGGGATCTATGAGGAATATGATTACGGCTATGGCGAGCACAAGGAGGGCGTTACGCTGACCATTCTGCTGGAAGCGCAGGATGGGGATACCTACAGGATGGTTGACGAAAATGACTGGTGCGTCTACGCCAGACTGAGCGATGAGCGGGGCAGCGGCCAGGAATTGTCCGACGCCGTCTACGATGCGGTACAGCCCTATATGGCGGCGCGGGCATGGAACGGTGAGGACATGACCATGAGCGCCGTGGCGCTGACCCAGGCAGTGGACGCCATGGCAGAAACGGCGGAGGAGTACATCCGCACAAATTGCCCGCCGGCCGGCTCCGGCGAGGATGCCGGTGTGGAAGAACCGGTGCAGGGCAGCGTCACGATGCAGTATGTATTTGATGCTGCAGACCTTCTTCCCTATGAGAAGTGGGAAAAGCTGGAGGCTCGGGCCGAAGCTATTTCCCAAAAGCAGGATTGCGGCGTTTATTTTGCTCTTGTGGATGATTACACGGAATACGGAAACGGCAGTGTCTTTGAGGTCACCTATCAGCTCTATCACGGCAGTGAGCTCGGTATGGGCAGCGGGCGGGATGGGATCATCGTGCTCCTGAGCATGGCCGAGCGGGACTACGCCATGTTCGTCTACGGCGAGTACGCCGAGTATGCCTTTGATGAATATGGGCAGGAGAAGCTGGAGGAGCAATTCCTGGGCGATTTTGGGGAAAACGACTGGTATGGCGGCATTTCCAATTACTTGGACGCCTGTGAGGAATATCTGACGAAGGCCGACGCCGGCAAGCCGGTGCGCCGTCCTTACTGGATCTGGTTCGTCATTTCAGCAGGATGCTCCTGTCTGGCTGCGGGGACGGTTTGCCTGTGGCTGCTGCGTAAGATGAAGTCCGTCCATCAAAAGGCGGAAGCCGATGCGTACCTCACCGCTGGTGGCTTACACCTGACAAAGCAGTACGACCGGTACACCCATACCACCGAAACACGCACCAAGATCCAGAAAGAGAGCTCGGGCGGCAGCGGCGGCAGCACCTACAGCGAAAGCGGGGGCGGCGGCAGCGGTCGCAGCGGGAAATTCTGAGAAGGAGGCCGGATGATGAAGAATTTGCTCCGGCACCGCTTTCTCCCGGCGATTTTGTGCATGGCACTGGCCCTTGGCCTGTCCGCCTGCGGAGGAAAAGACACACCGCCCGTTGAAACGGAAACGGACGGTGCGATGGGCACCCTTTCCGGCAGCAAGGGAGAAAAAGATTCCAGGGTGGGTGTGTTCTCCGGCAGCGGGGAAGAAACAGCGGAGGCGGAATTGGCGGAGGAGTCCCTGAACCTGTTGTATGACGCCATGGCATATGATGACCAGTACGCCGGCGCGGTCGCCTATCTGGGATACAGGAAGCAGGGGGACTCCACCCCGCTGTCGGACTGGCTGGTGGAGAATTGTGCCGGATTGGTCGAGGCAATGCCGTTTCTGCTGCATATACCGGCCGAACGTATCCTCGGCGCAGGTTGGGGTGATTTATTCTGCATCGTTCCCCGGGATGAGAATACCAGCCTTGCCGTGAACCATGTCACCTGGGAATCTCTCGGTAACGGCGTTTGGCCTGTACCGGGTGAGGTGCTCTACCGGGAAGAGTGTGCCCAGCCTGTACTGATATTCGTAAATTATGAGCAATGGCGGGATGAACCGGACACGGAGATCGTCCTTGTGGCAAACGATGGCGTGGAGGTGAAGTGGCTCCCGCTGACCGATGAATACGGCATTCCCATCGTGCCCACCGGGGAGAACTACCTTCCCATGCTGATGGATTTCGGCATCTGGGGCTATGTGACCGGGTTGGACTACCCCGAGGACTGGGAGCCGTCCGGGGACGACTGGTGGCTGCCGCCCACAGACTGGGGGCTGGCTTACACAAATTGGACCTGCGAGCACTGGTACATGGAGTTCGGCTGGGGTGACAGCGACCCGGACTATTCCGGACGCATCGATCTCTACCATCAGCCGGAGGATGGACAGGAGTATGCATACTCATATTCCGGCATCTGGCGTATGGAGGGCGACTGCCTGTATCTGGACCTCTCGGACGACGCGGGCACCCGCATGAGCGGCAGCTTCCCGGTGCTGATCGACCCATCCGGCGAATCTCTCCATATCCAGCAGGATCGTGAAACCGGTGTGTGTCCACCCTTTTTGGGCGAGGGCATGACCTGTATGGATCTGATACGCGCCTATGGCTGAGAGAACATCAGGCGCACGAGTGTGGGACAGGCGTGAAAGGAGTATTTGTATGAGTATTTTTGACAGGCTAAAGCAGTCCGCCGTGGATGCCGCGGCGACGGCAGCCACAGCCATTGGAAACAAGCGGGAAACCTTTACCTTTGCGGCCCTCCCTGAGAGCCTTGCCCAGCTGCAGGCTCTCCCGGAGGCAGCCCTTGACACCCCCTTTCAGGCGGCGGTGTTGACCGTGCTGGCCCTGTGCGCCTATGCCGCTGACCGGCAGATCGGCACGGATATGCTGAATTGGCTGCGGGGGCCCCGTCCTTTGAGCGGACAGGAGATCTCCTTCTTAAACGACCGCTTCCGTGACGGAAAGACCTACCTTCCCTTCAACTACTTTGCCGGCTCTACCCCCGACAACAATTACACACCCGCCCAGCCCTATACCATCCGGGTGGAAAGCAACCATGTTTCCGGTGAGGAGCAGGGCTATATGAAACTGTTTATCCCCTGCGGCGGCGCGGACAGCCCTCGCCCCATCAAACTCCGACAGCGGGGCAGCGATGGGAAATGGTTCCTCTGGGAGCAATATCTGCTCACCGGTGTCCGCACCCCTAAGTCCGCCGACCCCTGGGCTTGAGTCAGGCGGCGCGGCTGTGGAGGCTCGGCTCATGGAAGCCGGAGCAGGCGGGAGCGATCAGAAAACCATCTGTATTTATCGGATTGGATAGAGGGTGCCGATCATGAAAACAGTGCTGTTTATATCATCCAATAAGGTGCTGGGACAGGGGTTGTCAGCGGCCATCCAGGCAAAGCCGGAGCTTGACTTCCTGTGGGCGGCCCAGCTCCATTATCCGCAGGCTGTGGTCGGCGTTGATATCTTTCATGCGGATGTGGTGATATTGGATATTGTGGATCAGGCGGATATGGATCAGGCGGTCGGGATCTGCCAACCTCTTCGGCAGGTTGAACAGGACCTCAAGATCCTGCTTCTGGTCAGGCCGGAACAGTCCGCCGTATGCAGCCGTGTCATAGATGCAAAAAATGCCGGACTGATCGATGATTTCGTCTTCTATGATAGTTCTCTGGCATATCTGCTGGCGAAATTGGCGGCGTTTTCATAGAATGATTGGGTATCAATGAAGAAAAACCAACTGCAATTATCTAACTTGTAACTACGAATAAATGGGTGATTGCTATGCGGCATGAGTCAAAATGGATCTGCTGTTCTCAGTGCGTGTGTTCATTCTGTGATTGGCGCCATTCATGACGAATTCAATACCCTTTGCTATCGCACAAAACTTTCCAATAATCAATTTATCTCCAAGAAATTCATAATGGTGCGTGACGTGATCTTCAAATTTTTCCGCACAATTTATATCGTCGTAATAACTGTATTCACCCACGATAATATTCGGCCTGGTAATTACATTCTTAATATATACCACTTGCTTGATTGCTTCGTTCGGGTATACAGCGTTGGGATTCGGTCCCATATGATTCCCCCTCCAAATTCAGATTTTTGTTTTAATGATACACCGGGCAAGCTTTAGTCAAGGGCAAACAGCGCCGCATGGATCTCAAACCGTTGTAGTTACCACGGCTAATAAAGGACTCAACAAGGATGTCGAATTTATTGCTAAGCGACCGTACGACGCCTTGATGACTATACTTTATTCAAATTGGATATCGTTCTCATTGCACCATCGTTCGGCAAGCTCCCGGTAGGCGTTTGCCTGATAGTCGTACCACAACTGTTCCACGCCTTGAAAGCGGATCGTTTGCTTGAAACGCCGGAACGCACCCTTGCCGCGTATTGCCCCAGCCAGCTCGCTTTTGATCCTGCCCGCTGGGAGGTCGTCCACAAAGGAGTCCATGATGCTGTATTCGTGGATTTCATATTTTGTCGGGAATCGGAGAAACCGCTCCGGTTCCTTCTCGATCAGTTCGGCAAGATCCTCATCTGTCTCACCGGTAATCCATACATCAGGCAGATAAACCGTTTCGTTGGTTTTCGTATCATAGAGCATCGTGTAGGCATCGCTGGCCTGTTCGATTGCGTCTATGACCGTTTGCAGCTTGATCTTCATGCGCATCACCGTCCGCAGCACTTTTTGTATTTCTTCCCGCTTCCGCAGGGACAGGGATCGTTCCGGCCAACCTTTTTCGGTTTTGTTCCGTTCTGAATTTCTGCGATTTCTTTCAGGAAATTCATCCGCAGCTCTTCGCTGGGCATCTCCATTGCCAGAATCCCTTGCCGAAGCTCGTCTGGATTCATGGTTCCGTCCGCAATGGCCTGACGGATGTTCGGGCCAAAGGAAATAGACTTGGGAATGCGTTCTTCCGGGGGATACATTGCGGTCAATTCGTCGGGCGTATGACCACGGTTATATTGCATCCGCACATGGTTGTGAAACGGCGTATACACCTCTGCAAAATCGCCTATATCCACTTTGCGGCGAAACTTCACACCGATCTCATCCAACCGGTTCATCACATCCTCAAATCCGGCGTTCATGCAATGGAGACCATAATAGATGTCGATGAACACCGCTTCCAGCTTGTCCTCCGGCACAGTGGTTTTAGTCAGGAGGAAGTTTCGGAATGCCTCTGCTTCCGGGGTATTCTCCCAGTGGAAGGGATTGTCGTAAGCAAGGAACTCCTTCTTGTCCGGCACATAGTAGGGCTTTCCCTGATGGCCTCGTAAGATCTCATGATATGGTTCAAGGTCCTCGCCGATTAGCTGCACATCTATGACCTCGTACTCCATCAACTCGGTTTCAGGACCGTCGTAATAGAGTTCAGATTTACCGAGGATGTAGTAGTCCTCGCACTCATGCCTTGCGATTTCGGCAAAGGCAAGAAATTCTTCCTTCGTCACCAGCGATTTGTTCTGCGATGTGATGATCCCATAGAGCTTGCTGAGCGGGATAATGCCGTACAGATTGGCGGCGGCATTCAAATACTTTCGCAGAAGCCGCGAGGCGGTATCCTTCAACGGGATCTCCCGATAGAGCGCATTTAATTTTCTGCGCCCGTATTCCTCTGGGATCGGGATATAATACGGTTCCTCTCTGCTCATTCCGCTTCCTCCACAATGCCAAAATCAATCAGAATATTTTTATCTCCGTAGGTGGGATAGACGATGCCGGTCATCTCATACGCATATCGCTTGACCTTCCGGAAATCCTTTGTCCGCTCCGGGGAAAATGCTGCGGTTTCATACTTTTCGTATTCCGGCAGACCGGCAAGGTCATCCGCAGCCGCCTTGATCAGTGCATCTGTAACATCATAGATATCTTTCCCGTACTCTACGGCCAACAGCTCGTGTTTCTTTACATCCTGATCCAGATTCCCGAAGGAACGATACAGCAAGTATTTCATCGTAATTTTTTCTCCTTTTCCATGATGTCATCTTGTTCGATGCTTCGATTCTCTCAGGAGCCTTTGCGCTGATCCATCCTACAAATTTATCACAGTTCATTTCAAGAAACTGCTTCGGTGCTCCTGTTCGCGGAATCGGTGTCCCTGCATATTCAGCTCCGAAACCTTGAGCGCCACCAAGTTTATATCTGAACACATGATGCGCGCAATCTGGCCGACATCATAGCCGCCGTATATGTATTCCAGAATCTCATCGTCAGGAAGAGCGATCTGTGCGGCAAACATATTTGCCTCGTATTCCATCCGCTGATTCCGCATGTCAAAAATATTGAATTCCTGCAAGCCGCCAACCTGGATCGCCTCTCCGCGGTGGAGACAGTCATGCCCGATCTCATGGAGCAGAACAATATCGTGCATCACTGGGTCGAGGTGTTTGTTGATGAAAATATAACGGTTGCGTTCAATAACCATGTACGCGCCTTTTTGTCGGGAGAAATCACGAGGCATAACGATCAGCCCCAACTCCCGTGCAATTCGGTCGGCATTTCTTGTGCCGCATTGACGCAAAACACGATTGGCTTTTTGAATGGCCTCCTCAGCTCGAATCAGCATAGCGGTATCACCCCTTTCGGGCAGAATGGTATAATTTCACATTTTCAGTATAACGGATGCGAAGTCCAATATAAGGGACTTAGTTCTCTTCATTCTGCTTTCGATACTTTTTCGGGGTGTACTTTTTGTTGCGCTTTTTCGCATCAATGTAGGCTTCCTGAATCGCGAGCATCAGCTCATCCATGTCTTCTTCGGCCATCTCACCGCCAGAAAAGGCGCCCCGTATCTCTTTCAACAGTCGCTCGGCGCCCTTCTTACCACGATAGCCATATTCCTGCCCCGCCATCGCAATGAAGTCATCGCCCTCGTTGTGCAGATAGTCTGCATCACACCCGAGAATCTGGGCGAGAACGCTATACACCTCACGGTTCTGGGGGTATGTGGTGCCTTTTTCATAGTTGGTGATCGTCCTGAGACCTACTCCCGCCAGCTTTGCAAGTTCCGCCTGAGTAAGCCCCTTTTCCTTGCGCATTGCGCAGAGCTTTTCTCCGAACCTCATAGCATATCCTCCTGCCTGTAAATATGTTAATATGCAATTCGTTTGCGCTATATGCACAAAACCGCTTGACACAAGCAAACAGTTTTCGTATAATGAGATTACGCAATCGTTTTACGCATTTATTGTATATCGGTTTGCGTGTCCCGTCAAGGGGCGTGGCCTTCATTTGTTCTGGAACTTCCAAGAGATGCCAGGCAATGAAAGCTTTGTCTGTGTTTTCCGTGATAGCAAGCAAGGAGTGAGGAAAATGAGTGTACCGTGCAGGAAAGCTTATGTCTCAGTCAATCTGGATGTAGATCAGGAGGGTGTGTTCTATCCCCGCTTCATCCGATGGGAAAACGGCTTGATTTTTCAGATCGACCAAATCTTGTATAAGTGCCGCGCCGCTTCTAAAAAGGTGGGGGGCGGCGGTATCCGTTACACGGTGCAGATCCGTGGCAGAGAGTCCTATCTGTTTCAGGAGGGCAGCAAGTGGTTTGTTGAAGCAAAGGAGATCTGACGATGATTTTGTCCCAGAAGAACATCGAAGAAATTGCCGCAGCCGTGACCAAGGATTTCAACGTGTTCTACTTCGGCTGCGACTCCGAAGAATCCCGGCGTATGGCACGGGGAACCCCGATTGACCAGTTCGCCAGGGAATATCTTGGAATGGCTGTGTCGTTTGCCCGACTTTCCTCAGACGGAAGCATATGCGGCCTGACCGCCTATGCGGACACCGAGTACATCACAGAAGAAATGGGCGTAAAACGAGCAATCTCGCTCAGGAAAAATCAGATTCTGTTGGATGTGAGCTTTATTCAGCCCGGACAAGTCCATAAACTCTGCGGCAAGAGGCGCTTTACTCTCGCCCATGAATGCGCCCATCAGATTTTATTCCAGATGGAAAGCGACGCTGTGCGGTCGGCCTGTACCAAGAAATACTCGGCGTGGACAGCGTATTCGCTCCGGGACTTGAAGACCCGCGAGGACTGGAATGAATGGCAGGCAAATGTCCTTGGGGCGGCAATTCTGATGCCGCAAAAAGAGATCGATCTGGCCATGTGGTACTTTGCCGCCGGCAGGAAATTCATCAACTACGAGGGGGTGTTTGCATACCGCGACAAGGTATCCTTGATGATGTTGTGCAAGCAGCTCGCCGTATCCAAGTCGGCTGCGGTGATCCGGTTACGGCAGCTCGGCTATATCGAGGATCGTCCGTACCGGGAATATATTGATCCGTTGGAGGTGTGGCCGTGAAAAAGAATATCCGCATCTCAGAACCGTCTGAGGAAATGATGGAAAAAATCCGAAAAGCGCGCCATGCCATTGCAAACCAGAAAACAAGGATGGTGAAATGCCCCTTCTGTGGGCACAATTCAATCGCCGTATTTGAAGACACCAGAGGTCATGTTCAGGCCAAGTGCAAGCTGTGTGGCCGCGAAACGGTCTTTGATGTTCTGAGTATGAGACGGTTTTTCCTCCACCTCAACCGGAGGTAGAGATCAACAAATAAATATTTTGATAGCTGTGCTGTGGAGCCGCTGATTGGTGAGTCTTCCTAATGCCGCATGATCAGATGTTTCCGAAATGGAAACACCTGATTTATCGGTATGGGACGACAAGCTCACCGTCATGCGGCTCTTTTTTAGTCTCGTCCTTCCGCTGCTCTCCGCCAGCGGAAAGGACGAGCTATGAAAATCCCGAAAACCCCGAAAGAATTTGACTACGATCTCTGGACTACGGAGGACGGAAAGTGCATGGTGCGGATCAAGGCCACCGGAGAAGCGGTAGAGGTTGATCGCACGGTGATGCAAGTGCTTCGTTCGGAGGAAAAGCGGCTCCGGCGGGCCTTATCCTCAGAGAGTGAGCCGTGTGGAACGGAAAAGACTGCGCCTACACCCCTCTCTCTGGATGCACTTCCAGAAGATGTGGCGGATTCCTGCTGGTTGGCAGACGCCCGTGACTACACGGAGGAGATCACCACGAAACTTCTGGAGAGGAAACTGCGGGAAAGTCTGACCTCCACCCAATATGGCATTTATCAGGCATGCATCCTGAATGGGGTCAGCTACAAGGCATATGCGGATCAAATGGGGGTCAGTTACCAGAGTGTCCAGAATGCGATTCGCCTCATTCAGAAAAAAGCAAAAAATATTTTCGGGTGATAGTTGTGGTTCTCCTGGAAAATGTCCGTTGTAAAGTGAAGGGGCCTTAAGACGCCTTCATTGAACCTTTTCAACTGAATATCCGGCAGCTAAATAACATCAGCGATGAGCGAGCGATGCGGACGGTGCGCGATGACCACCTGTAGGAGACAAAAAGGAAATGCTTTTCTTTTTCTCCTATCAATGACGGCCAATAAGGTGCCCAGCGGGTCCTCCGATCCAAAAGCAGGCATGGCAGCCTGTTTCGCCAAGACCTCATCTGCCTACAATGGTACCCCTGCCCAGCCACAGCCTCAAGCAATGGGGGCAGCTCGGAGAGATCCTCGGAGGGGTTTGATTCCCGGAGTGCGGTGCCCACCGCAGTTTAGTTGACCGCCCTGCCTGGGGAAGTAGTGTCGAATACAGGCAACAAAAAGACATTTAATAGTCTTGATATCAGAAGCAATGGGGGTCACCCATCATGTAGCAGGAAAGCCAAGGCTTCCTCAACCAAATCGGGTGACCCCTATTTTTGTGGTATCAATTCATATTCATATTTAGGAGGGATCACATCATGATTGCTGTGTCGCAAACCAAGAGTGCAAACTACCTGTTTATTGTGGCCGTGCTGAAGTCGATGCGGGAAGGTGGCGTGATCACTCAGGCCGAGTATGAGCGAGCCAAGCGCTACTACCAGAAGCTCACCGGCTCCGATCTCGTCATCGCAGATTAAATGTTCAGAAGGAACCGTCTAAATTGATGTATTTTAGGCATCAGGTCTTGTCGCTTGTGTAGAAATTTACTTCTCTGCGTTCTTTCAATAGACTTTGCCTTGCCGTTGACTATAATGTTGCTTGAACCGGAAAAGTGGATGGTACCAAAATGTAGTACAATCCAAAATTCAGCCAGAAAGGAGGGCTGTTGATGCCGCAGGTCAAACTCATCTCGCCCATCACCAGGCAGGAAATCCGCAAAATCCGAGTCGCCGCCTATTGCCGGGTATCTTCCAATTCAGCGGATCAGCAGAACTCCTACGCCAACCAGATTCGGGTATATACCAGCCTCATTCAGAGAAAAAAAGAGTGGGAGCTGGTGGAGATATTCGCTGACGAAGGGCTCTCTGGCATGAACGCACAGAACCGCACCGAATTCCAGCGAATGATCAAGATGTGCGAACAGCACCAAATCGACCTGATCGTCACCAAATCCGTCTCCCGTTTCGCCCGAAACGCCAAGGAGTCTCTGGAATATGTCCGGAAGCTGAAATTGCTCGGCGTGGGGGTGCAGTTTGAGAAAGAGGGAATCTACACCCTGGCCCTCGGAGATGAGATGCTGCTCAATACCTTCTCTGCCATCGCACAGGAGGAGTCTAAGGCAATTTCCCAGAACCAACGGCTTTCCATCGTGAAGCGGATGCAGTCTGGGGAATATGTGGACAGCAACGCTCCTTACGGCTTCCGGCTGGTGGATAAGGCGCTGGTGGTCTATGAACCGGAGGCGGCCATCGTCCGCATGATGTTCGAAAACTACCTGAGCGGCCAGTCTACATCGGAGATCGCCCGGGATCTCAACAGCCGCGGCATCAAAACCAAAACCGGGAAATCCACCTGGCGCTCCACCAAGGTGGCATACATCCTTGGAAATGAGCGGTATTGCGGCGATTGCAAATATCAGAAAACCTACCGCGACACCACAGTCCCCTTCAAACAGTTCCGAAATCGAGGTCAGGAGGATATGTTCTACGCCTCCATGACCCACGCTCCTCTTATTGACCGAGATACCTTTGACAAGGTCCAGCTCCTCTTGAAAAAGCGTCAGGATGTCTTTGGAAAATCTACAACGCAAAATATCTACCCTCTTACGAGCCGCATTCAGTGTTCTGAGTGCGGCTCGTATTTTCGCAGGAGGCAGGTTTCCGGGACAGTAAAGTGGGGATGCTCCAAACACATTCAGGATCGTACCCAGTGCGGCTCAAACTACTACAGCGAGGAGAGGATCTACGATGCCTTCATCGCCATGGTCAATAAGCTTCGGTTCTCTGAATACGACATCCTGGGTCAGACTCTACTCCGTCTGGAATCCGCCGAGCTGAAGCGAAAGCAGAAAAACACGGCCGCAAGGGAGATCAGCCGGAACATTGCAGATCTGAACGCCAAGTTGGTGATGGTGGAGCAGCTCCATGCAAAGGGATACCTCAAAGATGAGGTCCATAAAGCTCAGGTGCGGGAGATTAACGACCAACTGCGCCGGCTGAAGCGGGAGCGCCAATGTGAATTCTCCTCGGGCATTACCCATATGATAGAGGAACTGACGCGGCTGAAAAAGCTGCTGGAAGAGCTCGAGGAACCACTGGACCGCTTCGATGAGAAGCTTTTTACTGAGATTGTTCAGGCCATCAGTATCAGCCGCCGAGATGAAATGACAGTCACCCTCATCGGCGGGCTGAGATTCACTGAAATGCTCTGACAGAGAGGAACCTCGCCATGAAGAAGATACGCTATATCCCATACGGTTACACCATGAGAAATGGAAGGACAGTCATCGCACAAGATGAAGCTGCGGTCATCCGCGAGATATTCAGCGCCTACATCAACGGCGCATCCCTCCAAAGTATTGCCGAGCTGCTGACTGAGAGGAAGATCCCCTACAGTGAGAGAACGGATGTGTGGGATAAAGCTCGTATCGCACGAATCATCGGAAACGCCAAATACATTGGCGATGGGGAATATGACCCGATCATTGAGGAAGAACAGTATGAGGAGGCGGCTGCCGTGAAAACAGCCCGCCAGCGGAACACCTTCGAGAAAAATCTGGAGGGGATCGACCTGCTTCGGGATCTGGTCCGATGTGCGGAGTGCGGCGCCCCTATGCGGCGAAGGGTGAGCAGCAAGCACCGGATTCGGGAGAGTTGGGATTGCACCAATCCTGATTGCGGTCAGCGCATACGGATTTCCGATACACACCTGTTGGAAAAGGTGGCAATCCTGATGAACCGCATCATCGCCAATAGCTATCTGCTCATCCCTCGCCCGAAAAAGCGTAAGGATCTGTCTATGGCAGTACAACAAATCAGCAGAGAAATTGATGCGGAATTGGAACGGGACAATCCCAGCGATGCACTGATTATCGTCAAAACAATCGAAATGGCAGAGCGGCTCTATGCTGAGAGCGATGCCCATCTACAGATTGCTGCATCCATCGCCCGAAAGCGGGTAAGTCTGATGACTCCCCAGGAGGAATTCAGCCCGGCCTGCTTTAGTGACATCGCCGCCTACCTGACGCTTGGCAGCGGCGGAAAGGTGATCCTACATACCAAAACCGATGTCGAGATCGGAGATGAAGAAAATGAATGTAACCAAGATACCCAAGAAAACAATATCGGTTATTGAGCCAAAACGCTCCCTGATCGTCAACAGGGAGCAGTATCATCAGCGGCGGGTTGCTGCCTACTGCCGGGTATCCACCGACAGCGAGGAGCAGCTCACATCCTATACCAACCAGAAAAAGGTATATACCGAGATGATTGCCGCTAAGCCCGAATGGGAGTTCGCCGGACTCTACGCAGATGAGGGCATCTCCGGGACACGTGCAGATAAGCGCCCCCAGTTCCAGAAGATGATCAACGACTGCTTGTCTGGGAAAATCGACTATATCATCACGAAATCCGTTTCCCGCTTCGCCCGTAATACAGTGGACTGCCTGGACCATGTCCGAATGCTCAGGGCAAGAGGGATTGGCATCTACTTCGAGGAGCAAAATATAGACACACTGCAAATCGACAGCGAACTCTATCTGGTCATCTACGCAGGGTTCGCACAGTCCGAATCCGAAAGCATCAGCAAGAATGTCACCTGGACTTTTCGTAAGCGATTTCAGGAGGGCAAGCCCATATTCAACTATAAGTGCCTTCTGGGATACCGCAAGGGTGCAGACGGAGAACCGGAGATCGTCCCGGAGGAGGCATCCATCGTGGAGAGGATCTTCAATATGTACCTGTCAGGTGAAACCATCAACCGGATCTCAACCAAACTCAGAGAAGAAAATCTCCAGATACCAGGAAAACGCTTCTCCTTCTCTGCGAGCATGATTAAGGGTATTCTCCGGAATGAACGATACTGCGGGGACAGCATCCTTCAAAAGACGGTCACAATTGACTGTATTGGTAAGGTTCGCCGCAAAAACACAGGTGAGGCACCCATGTACTATGTACAGAATAGCCATGTTGGCATCATCAGCCGAGAGCTCTTTCACAAAACGCAGGAAGAACTTGCCAGGCGGATGAGCCGGGAGCCAAATTCCACCAAAACGGCTACCACAGCCACCGGAAAATACTCCCGGTACGCACTATCCTATGTGATGATCTGCGCCGAATGCGGAAGTCGATATAAGCGCGTGACCTGGACATCCCGAGGAAAAAAGCGAGTTGTCTGGCGCTGCATCAGTCGCTTAGACTATGGAAAGCGCTACTGCAAAACCTCGCTCACGGTAGATGAGACCGCCCTCCACGCCGCTATTGTTCGGGCAATCAACCGATTCAACGAGGAAGACGAGTCCACTTATATGGCACTCATGCGGGCAACCATTGGTGAAGCAATCGGTCTAACCGGAGGCACAGATGAGATCGACCTGCTCCGGCGGAAAATAGATGGACTGAATCGGAAAATGGTATCTCTTATCAATGAGAGCGTGGAAAGCGGGGAGGGTATCGAGAGTCACGAAGCTGAATTCAAAGAACTTTCCGATACCATTGAACTCCTGCAAGGACGGATTCAGAAACTCGAAGAAGCACTTGCTTCCGATCAGGTGAATGACAGCCGAATCCTTCAACTACAGCAGATCATCGCCGACCGAGCATCCAAAAAGATGGAGTACGACGATACCATCGTCCACCAAATGATTGAGTGTGTGAAGGTGTATCCCGACGGGAGACTGGACATTATCTTCGGAGGAGGGTACCTTATCGAAGAACGCCTGGAAAAAGAAAGTTGATAACTTCAAATATAATTGACATAATCGCCGAAATAATATAGTATAATTTATGTTAGGAGGCGATTGTGCATGGCAAAAAAAGCTGCGGTCATCATGCCGCAAACACGGGAGATCCTGGCACAGATGGGTGAGCAGATCCGCCTGGCCCGCCTGCGCAGGAAGTTGAGCCTGGAATTGGTAGCAGAGCGTGCCGGGATCAGCCGAGCCACTCTGATATCCATTGAGAAAGGCACCCCTACGGTATCCATCGGCTCCTATGCCGCTGTGCTGCACGCATTAAACAATATGGACAGCGACCTGCTGCTTATTGCAAAAGATGATGAATTCGGCAGGAAGCTACAAGATCTGGCGCTGCCCACCAGACGGCGGGCACCCAAGAAAGGAGAGTAGCCCATGGCGCAGGACGAAAAGACCATCTATGTATATGAAAATTGGCGTGGAGAGGCACCCACTCTGCTGGGGCGGCTGCGCTGCGGCTTCGTCCGTGGACAGGAAACCTTTTCCTTTGAGTATGATCCAGCCTGGCTGTCATCCGCCGAGAGCTCCTTCTCTCTGGACCCGGATCTGGCTCTTTACCGCGGGCGGCAGTATGTGCCGCTGAACAAGCAGCTCTTTGGCCTGTTTTCCGACTCCTGTCCGGATCGCTGGGGGCGTCTGCTGATGAAGCGCAAGGAGGCCATCGACGCTCGCAAAGAGGACCGCAAGCCCCGTAAGCTCACCGAGAGCGACTTCCTGTTGGGGGTCTACGATGAATCCCGTATGGGTGCGCTGCGGTTCAGCTTGGAAGAAGGGGGCGAATTTCTTTCGAACGATAAAGCGTTTGCGACGCCTCCATGGGTAAACCTTCGGACGCTGGAAAACGCCTCTATTGCTTTCGAGAGCGATGAGAGCGGCCTGAATGAAAAATGGCTGCGTGAGCTTCTGGCCCCCGGCTCCTCCTTGGGAGGCGCAAGACCCAAAGCGACGGTGCAGGCCACGGATGGCGCCTTGTGGATCGCCAAGTTCCCTTCCAAGCATGATGAATATAACAGCGGCGCATGGGAGAAGGTCGTCCATGACCTGGCACGGCTCTGCGGGCTGGATGTTCCGGAATCCAAATTGGAGACATTCTCCAAGACCGGCAGCACCTTTCTTGTCAAGCGATTTGACCGAAACGGCAGCCGTCGCATCCACTTCGCCTCCGCCATGACCCTGCTGGGCAAGACCGATGGAGCCTCGGCAGCGGACGGAAGCAGCTATCTGGATCTGGCGGCGTTCATCCGGGCCAACGGGGCATCACCCCGGCAGGATCTGGCCGAGCTGTGGAAGCGGATCGTGTTCAGCATGGCGGTATCCAATACTGACGACCACCTGCGCAACCATGGTTTCCTTCTGACACCCACCGGCTGGCGGCTGGCCCCTCTCTATGATGTGAACCCAGTCCCCTCGGGGGACCGGCTTTCCCTCAATGTGAGTGAGTATGATAACACCATTGACTTGGAACTGGCTCTGGAAGTAGCCGATTATTTCGGCCTTGCCCCGCAGGAAGCGGAACAGGCTGCAGAGGAGGTCTGCAAAACAGTATCCGGACACTGGGAACGGCTGGCCGGACAGTATGGTCTCAGCCGGGGAGCGATAGAGTATATGCGCCCCGCCTTTTCCCTTCCATGATAAGATCACAAACGGACGATTCCTGGTGGAACCGTCCGTTTGCTTATTCTTTGGCGGCTCCCTCAAAAGAGTCCCCGCCCTCATCCTCGTCCATATCCGTATCAATGTCCAGTCCTTCATTGTTCCCCACATTCTTCTCGTAGAGCTTGGTCCATTTGAGCGGATATTTGCATTTGCGGTTATAGGCCAGAAGCATCGCCTCAGCATAGCCCATAGAACCGGGGCGTCGTTCCTTGGCTGTTCTCGAAAGCAGCTTGACCGACATTTCCCCTACTTTTTCCTTGAAGGTCTCATCTTTCAGGGCATCGCCGAATGTGTAGACCAATCTGGCGATTCCGTTGAGCATATTGGCGGACAGCGAATTCATATCGCCCTCCCATGTGCCTACGCAGAGTCTGAGTGTTCGATCAAGTACGTGGTAACCGAACCGCTCATATATATTTTCAAGCGTAGAGACAGCACAGACAACGCCATAGTTTCTGACCTGGCCAATGGAAAGAGAATAAGACTCTACCAGATCTTTGATCATAAGCTGCTCCTGATTCCCGGCTTCCACATTTGCCATAAACACTTCATAGGGACGGAGCGGTTTGACAAACTTCATCTGGTTGGCGAAGATATCTGCCTCGTGCTCGTAGTTCAGATCATCGTATATCATGCACCAGACTGGCGTTTCACGAGAGCCAGAGGCCAGGGCGACGATCTCCACCGTGTGCTGGCCATTGAAGACATAGTTGACCCCATTTCGACGGCTCACCTTCACAGGGTTGATCTGATACAGATCAAAGTGTGCCGCAGCATTCAGCACATGCTGTTCGGAAATATTCCTCTGGTACTCCTGATTGGATACGAGGTTCTTGATGGGAATCTGTTCGAAGTGAACATTGGGAACAAACATACTATAATCTTCCATTAGGATTCCCCCTCAATTGCATTGAGCATTTCCTGGATTTTTCCTTCTAATTCAGTCAACGCCGCCAAGAGGTTTTGTCTGGCAGCAGGTGAGATTGCTTCCAAATGTGCCATGGACTTTGTCCGGTCGATGGAGCTCATCCAGGAGGGGATCGTAAGAGTAAGTCCAGCAACTTCCGCATCCGGGTCATAGGCGGGCATCGTCTTGATTGCCGGCTGCTCTGCCGCCGCTGTGCCGGGCTTGGCAGAAGCGTCGGAATAAAGGCATCGTCTCGATTCACTGTAACGAGCGAAAGCATAGGGATTTTTTCCGATTTTTTTACTAAGTGCTCTCAATTCTTCGGGTTCCATTTCTGATAGAGCAACGATATTTTCGAAAGAAATCTTATATGCCCCGGAAAGAATGTGCGGAACAAGCTCAGGAGCATTTTGTTCAATGGTATCTAATGCTGCACTGTATTTCGCATATTTCTGTACGGTTGCGCCGGACACATGATACTTCCTTCCCAGCCGGGCTGCTGTTCGCCGGCCGCTCTCTTCATCTATTGGGCGGCCTCTCCCCACAGCAATGTTGGGGTTCGGACGGTACTGATTATAGCCATTCCTATTTCGCTGTACTTTCTTTTCCACTTCATATTGTTTCCCAATCAGATATTTCCTGGTTTCTTCTGAGATGTTGCGTCGTCCGAGTTGGTTCGCACAGATCCAGGCGATGGCAGCATCTCTGCTTGGAAAATCCAGCTCCTTGACTCCATAAGGAATGCGCATTTTATTGCATATTTCATAGCGATTATGACCGTCGATGATGGTATCATTCCATGCGATGATATCTTCCCGGCATCCTTCCACGACCAGATTCAGCTCTAGCTGCCGGTATTCCTCCCGGCGAAGTGGACGAATCAAGTTTTTGAATTCCGGATCGATGTTAAGCTGCCTAAATGCTTTCTCTGTCATGTAGCCTCCTGCGTTCCAGCTGTTTGACGGTTTTGAGGGAAAAATATGCGACCCGGTTGACTTGATCGATCTCACCGGTCAGCTGGTAATTAAATCTCAGGTCAAAGCCACCCAGCAGTTCGGAAAAGTTTTTGATAAGGATCGTACTATAGAATTCTATAGACTGCTGGGATGTACTTGACATCCGAACCTTGTTTGCGGTCCCGCCTGAAATAGGTTTGTCCGATCCGAGAACGGCGATATACAGTTCTTCAGGGTTTACCAGGAATTGCACATACGCAGGATTCTTCAAGAGACGAATCGTTTGCCTGTGGATTCGAATCCGGTTTCGCGCAGGGTCCAGCGTTAAGTAAGCCTGCAATTGATTTTCATGATTCATGTCCTTGTCCTCCCAAAACGGACTTACTACCAGTATCAGAGGCAGCCTCGTCTGACTGCTCTGATGCAGCAGGAGCGATGTTATCGCGCAACCCATATACAGCATATCCTTCAAAAATGTCTACCTGCATAGATTTCTGGTGTTCCCGGAACGGGAGTCCAAACTGCGTCTTCCAGCCCTCCGGAAACACGGGAGTTCGAGAAGACTTGGGCTTCTGGCCGTCTTTTTGCACCCGCTGATACACTTCGGTCGCTGTGAGATCAAATGCGATGAGCCACTCATCCCTGGCATGGATTATCCGCCCGAGGAGTTTATATCGATAGTCCAGATTCCAGTCCATCAGTGAAAACACTTTGGCGAAAAAAATCTTGCAGGTGATCTGTTTCGGTTTGCGTCTGCCGGAGCTGTTGGTGCACCAGGCGCAGGCATCCCGATCTTCCGCCCGACAGGGACGGATCGCCAAGATCCTGCTCTCCTGATTGACCAATACCTGCACATAATCAACTTGTGGGAAGCGGTTCAGGCAGGCGGTATTTACATAAAATTTGTAATTGTTGAAAGTTACAGACGGCTCATTAATATGGGCGAAGAACTCACGGCGTACCACTTGGTAGCCATCGTAGTTAAAGTCACCGGCCATCTCCAGGACCTCATCACTACTGCTGTTTGCGGGAGAAGCTGCCAGTTCCGCTTTTTTTAATTCAGCAGACGGAACAATATCCAAATGCCCGTCCTCCAGGGAACGAAGCATTCCGGCGATTACACCGCCGGTATTTTCCCGACTTTCTTCGAACATTTAGGATTCCTCCTTCCCGTACTGACCGAGTTCCTGACAGATATAGTCACGCAGCACGTCAAATCCTGTCACGCGGAGTTTCTGCCCGGTTTCATACAACTGGCCCTCCATGCGGATTTTCCAGTCTTCCTCACTCTGATCGCAGACGGGCGGGAAAGACTGTTGGTGGAGGTAATATTGCTTGCCAAAAGAGCCGATCCACTCCTCCGGGACTGCCCGCACCCGTTTGCCGGAGACAGAAAGGGGCTGTACAGGCTCCTTTGCCTGTTCCGTGCTTTTTGAACCGGAAAGCAGGTACGATTTAATAAACGCTTCCGCATCATTGACATCAAAAATATACGCAGATTCAGTTTCAGTTTGAAACAGCGCCCCGGCGATCCGGTATTTTAAATCCGGACTCCAGCCGAATAACTGAAAAAGCGTTTCTACATAGGCCGCACCGGCGATATCCCTGGGCTGATACTTTCCGTCTGACAGCTTGGAAAACACGACTGCGTTGCGGCTGCTTTTCGCCGCTGTACGGACGGCGAACTTCATCTCCACAGGGTTGACCAGCAGCTCCACATGGTTGTCTTTCCCAAAAGACCGAACACATGTGGTGCTGAACTTGATTCTCTTATCTTGAAACAGTACATAGGGACGGTGATAATTATCAAAGAATTCACTGCGGGCGATTTCAAAGCCTCTCATATCAAAATCTCCCGGAACCAATGTGATGCTCGAGGGCAGGGATGCATCCGCCTGCTGCTCATCGGGCGGATGGATACTGGCGGACGCTTGGTAATAATCCGCCGGCTTAAATCCAGCCCAGCGGGGATTGATGGTCACGAACCCTCTGAGCAGGCCGCTGTCGATCACCCGCAGCTCCGGGAGGATGGAGCGGTTGCCATACTTGGAGTTGTTCAGAAGATGCTGAACCGCAATGAAATCATCTCTGGAAACAATGCCCTCGTGGTGGTTCCGGTAAAGGCTCTGGGGTCTGTCCCCCCGATTCTTTCTGGCCTTGTGGTTCAGATAGTTGGGGGTGAAGGTCTTCCGGGTCAGTACATCCCCGCAATGCCGCTCATTGCGAAGGACCTGGACAATGGAGTTGGATGTCCACTTGACATTTCCCAGATAAGTCTTTCGGCCCAGCTCGGTGAGCGCCGCCGCAATGTCGGAGGTGGAATATCCATACAGATACATATAGAAGATGAGTTTTACCGTGGGGGCTTCATCCGGGTTGACGACCAGGTTTCCATCTGCGTCGTGAGAATACCCCAGCAGTTTGGGCGTCAATGGCAGACCTCCGTCCAGCCGCATCCGCAAGGAGGTTTCCATGCTCCGGCTGCGGATGTGAGACTCCTCCTGAGCCATGGTGGCCTGAAACGAAAGCGCCATCTGGGAATCGTCTTTGAGGGAGAAGATACATTCGCTCTCGAAGAACACTCCGACGGGACTGGGCAGCTCCGCAAGCATTCGCACCATGCTGATACAGTCCACCACATTTCGGGCAAAGCGAGACACGCTTTTGGTAATGATCATATCGATTTTCCCGCTGCGGCAATCGGCGATCATGCTGTTGAACTCGTCCCGATGAGCCAGAGAAGTTCCGCTAATCCCCTCATCCGCATAGATTTTGACCAATGTCCAGTTGGGATGATGCACAACAAAATCTTCATAGTATTTCTTTTGCAGCTCATAGGAGGAAGTCTGCTGGACATTGTCTGTGGAGACACGGGCATACACGGCGACCCGCTGCCTTATATCATTATCGTAATAGTCGATGGGCTTTTTAGCCGGAATGAATTCATAGTTCTCCGGGTCAACTTTTGTGTTGATACGCCGGCGGACCCGTTCTTTCCGTTCCGCAAGCTGTTTGCGTGTGGACTTGTCAATCATGCAGCATTTCCCTCCGGGGTTCGTCATCAGGGAGTATCTTCCAACCGGGATCTGGCAAAAAGTAGGGGTCGTGTAGATCCTCCTGGTAATAGGAAGCCAGCGTATAAATATCCTCCGAAACGAAGTAAACGCCCACTGGCTTTGGGAGTGCTGCCAAGAGGCGCGTACAGAAAGAGAGCTCGGAGAGCTTCTTCGAGATATTGCTTGCTTTCTGGGTAATGATCAGATTGACCTTTTCCTCGTAGCAGTCTTGAAGGAGCCTTGACCACTCCGGAGCGTTCTCCATATTGGGCGCAGTGCTGCCCTCGTCCACATAGAAACCGACAAACTTCCAGTTTGGGCAGAGAGCCAGTGTATCAAGAAATTGCTTTTTATGAGCTGAGAGATAGTCCTCATAGCGGGTCTGGTTGAAGTAGCGGATGTATACCGCCACACGGTAATGTGTTTTGGGAAGCGGGCGTTCCCGCTTGATTTCCTTTAACCAGGCACGATGTTCCGCTAAAAGGGTGTTTCGTTCCGTCTCCCTTTCCAGCAGGAAATCAAATGAGGGCATAACTTCCTGCTCTGACTCTCTATTTTGAACGGCCAGATCTGACATATTTGCTCCCCCTGTGTTATTTCTCTTCCAGGCCATTATATAATCTGCAGACTAATAACAAAATCGACCAGAAGTCAACACCTTGACTTCTGGTCGATAGATGAGAAAAAAAGAAGCGAGCCGGCAATTCCAGCTCGCAATTTTTCAGGTATTGTCATCCCGTCTGGCCATAGTGGATTTCAACTCACGAACAATCTTCAGGATGGAATCCAGCTCCTTGGGAGAGCAGTCGGCCAGCAGCTCGTCAAACTCGCTCTGGTATAGGCTTCTCACCTCCGGCACATCGGGCCGAAGAAGGGAATCAGCAGACACTTGCAGGGCTTCGATGATTCGGATAAAGGTTTCCAACTTCATGCTCGTCTTGCCTTTTTCGATATTGCTGACATGGGGCAGCGAGATATTGGCCTTTGCAGCAAGATCGGCCTGGCTCATCCGGCGATTGATCCGCGCATCTCGAATACGGGAGCCGACCAACTGGCTCTCGGTCAAATCATGTTCCGTCATCGGCTTCCCCCCTCAAATATATTCTCCAGATTATCTATTTCTAAGAGTATATCAACTTGGGGTGAAATTGATATAAGGTCGAGTTGATGATATAATCTAAACACTATAATAAGACTGCAAAATTTTTTGGAGGTCTTATTATGAGCCTGAACTACAAAGTCATTGGAAAACACATCCGTGAAGTCCGTCAGCGCAACCACCTTTCGCAAGCGATGCTCTCTGAACTGGTGGATAAAACGCCATCTTACATCAGCTACATAGAGAGCGGGATCAAGAGCATGAGCCTTGACACCTTTGTGCTTATCGCCAATGCTTTGGGCGTATCTCCCGACCGGCTTTTGATGGAGCAAATCATCAGCACTGAACGGTGCGCCAGCGAAGAAATCGCCCTGCTCCTTTCGGATTGCAGTACCTATGAGATGATGATTCTCCTGGATGTTATAAAATCGCTGAAAGCCTCCTTGAAAGAGCATCAAGGCAGATACGGTAAACCAGATAACTTTGATTTTACCGTCTGAACCTGAGAAAGCAATCAACCGGAAGTCACGAGCATTGACTGCCGGTCGATCTATACCAGTAAAGGTGGATATATTTTTGGAACAGTGGATATGTTTTTGGAAAGTCCCGGATATAGGTCTTCCGAGTTGGTATAATGAGAAAAGAAAGGTGGAATGACCAATGATCTATTACACGGGTGATATCCACGGAGACCCCTATGAGGTCATACAGTTTTGCGACAGCAAGAAGCTGACAGAGCAGGATACTCTGGTTCTGCTTGGAGATGTAGGAGCGAACTACTACCGAAACCGGCGAGACACAGAGATGAAGAGAGTTCTTGCCGCCGTAAAGCCGACGATGCTCTGCATCCACGGCAACCATGAGATCCGGCCGGCCAGCATCCCTTCCTATCGCACGAAGCAGTGGAACGGCGGGACAGTCTGGGTAGAGGAAGCCTTTCCCCGCCTGCTGTTTGCTATGGATGGTGAGATCTTTGATCTGGAAGGTCTCCGACATTTGGTCATCGGCGGAGCTTACAGCGTGGACAAATTCTACCGGCTGGCCAGAGGTTACGGCTGGTGGCCGGATGAGCAGCCTTCCCAGGAGATCAAGGACAAGGTTATCCAGACGCTGGACGCCTGCGGGTGGCAGGTAGATACCGTCCTCTCCCACACCTGTCCCTATCCGTATGAGCCTCGCGAGGCCTTTCTTCCGATGATCGACCAGAGTACCGTGGACGACTCTACCGAGAAATGGCTGGAGGAGATCGAGCGGAAACTCAAATACGACCACTGGTTCTGTGGACACTGGCATATTGACAAGCATATCGACCGGATGCACTTCCTCTTCCACAGCGTGGAGGCTGCGCCGCAGCTCTTGACGGGAGGGGACACATTATGACAGAGGAAGAAAGGCCGGAGGCCAAGGAGCAGGAGGCGTGCTTTGCCGCAATCCGTGAGATCGTCCAGGAGATTTCCCGCCTAATGGACGCCGCATATCAGCAATACAGCCGTTTGGTAGAACAGGTGTTGAACGGCAGGATCACCGAGGAGCGGGAGATCGAGCGAATCATGGACGGGCTTGTGGACTTCGGAGATAATCCGAGGCTCCTCGAACTGTACAAAACCCTCTGCCGCCATGTCTATTACAAATACCCCGCTCTTGTGGGAGAGCACACTGCCCTCTTCCGGCTCCAGTTTGAGGAAACGGAGGATGGGGATACGGATACTGAGGAGGTGGAAACATGAAAGCGCCGGAGATCAAGCACTACATCAACTGGCTGGGTCGGGTGGAATACCGAAACATCAACTGCTCCTTCACCTATGACGAGACATCCTATGCGGCCATCGACCGGATCTTCCGCCTTCTCCACCGGCTGGAGCCAGGCCCGGAGAACACAAGCTGGGAACTGTGGCTCCGTGCGGAGCGAGGTACCATTGAAGACTTCGGCAGCTTTGAGGAGCTGCGGGCGGACGGCCAGGTGGAGAGCTTTGAGGAGTTTGAAACCTGGTGGCATTCCGAGTTCCCGGAGGAGGCAGCGTGGTTCCACTTTGCCGCCGGCGAGGATCAGAAGATCGGGTATCGGGCAATATTCTTGGGGCATCGGCATGTGCTGGAGGTGGACAGCCGCAAAGAGCGCGCCTTCCCCTATGACATCGCCCCATTCACCGCCTGGCTGGAGGGTGCGGTACGGGACACCGTTCAGATGGTGGAAACCGGTTCTTATCAGGAACTGGTGGAGCGGGAGCTGCCCATCTGGCATCGAACCGGAACCATCCTGCGCCGGGATCTGTGGAGGGTATTCCCACAGTGGAAGGAGGAGTTCTTCCAGGACTTCTCCCAGCAGGAGGTGGAGGAGTTTCTCACCTCGGCGGTTGGGTATCCTTTGGAAAATAACAAGCGGCTCCCATCCGTGACCGCAAACGAATTCTATCACTTCTGTGCCCTGGGCTATCGGGCCATGGGATACACTGGAACGGAGAAATCGGAAAAAGAGCAGTACGCTCTCCACGCCGATGGGCGGGACGAGGGACTGTCCAAGCTGGACGGAGATTCCCCCGAAGCTTTTGCACGGTGGCTGAAGGAGCGTCCCCGCACCGGTCACCCCTGGGAGGTATGCCGGGGCGGCAACAGCACCCACATCGATTGCATCGTACACCAAGATGCGCATGGCTACTATCTGGTGGTGGCCGGTCTTGCGGAGACCCGGACGATTGAGGCGGTCCGTTTCTTCCTGGCGCTTTATCGGGCAGGCGTTCCCGTATGCATCCGAAACACAGAGGAACTGAAGGCCCGCCTGACCGGAGCGGAGTCCATCGGCATCGTGCCGGAGGGAGTCTTTCCCGCCTACTGCCACGACAGGTTTCCGGGAGAGAGCATTGTCGATTTTATGAACCTGCCTCGGGAGCGTCAGGATGAACTTGCAAAATACTGCCGATGGCAGCCAATCCCAGTTCCCAGGATGAAGAAGGAGGGTGAAACCCCATGATCTTCTTTACCTCTGACCTGCATCTCGGTCACGAAAACTGCATACGCCTTTGCAATCGGCCCTTTTCCAGTATCGAGGAGATGGACGAAACTCTCATCGAAAACTGGAACCACAAGGTCACAGGGAAGGATACTGTCTATATCCTCGGCGACCTGATCTACCGCAGCCAAAAGCCGCCGGAGGAATACCTGCGGCGGCTGCGGGGGAAGAAACATCTCATCCTTGGGAATCATGACAGGGGATGGATCAGGAGTTGTCAGACAGAACGATTCTTTGAAAGCGTCAATAACCTGCTGTATGTCGCAGACGGGAAGCGGCAGTACACACTTTGTCACTACCCCATGATGTCTTGGCCTCACATCATGCGCTGCTACATGGTCTTTGGCCACATCCACGGCAATACCGACGCGGATTACTGGCCGCTCATCCAGGCAAACGAGAGAATGCTGAATGCCGGAGTGGATGTCAATCACTTCGAGCCGGTCACCTTTGAGGAGATGGAGACCAACAATCTTCTGTATAAAGGTCAGTCAAAAGCCGGGCTTGAGGTGCAGCCGTGAGACATAAAAAAGGCTTTTATGAGGTGGCTCCTGTAGCCGGTTTCATCGCACGGCAGGACTGGACGCACACGATGGAACGAGCCGAGCGAAACGGCCTCTCTCTCCAGTCCCAAAAAGGAAGCACCGGGCTGCTGTTCTCTGTGAGAATCCTCGCTCCCATTTTAGATGGAGGGCTGCGGCATATCGTTCTGGCAGCGATCCAGTACAGTCTGGGGCGGCACACTTATATGCCCGGCATAGTCGCGGAATTCACCTGCCGGAACCTGAGCCGTCTGGACGAAGCTACCCGTTTCACCGCTGTGGCAGAGATCCGCGCACATTTAAACCGATATGGAGAACAGGAGCCATATCCTCGATTGTGGCACAGCTTGAGTCGGGTGCTCACATCTGGCAAAATCAAAGAAGACGATAGGAGGAAGGAAAGGATGCCGATTTTACAACCTCTGGAAAGCATGGAACGCATCTCACGCCAAGCACTGGCAGATGACCTGGACACCGTGCTGGAAAGGATAAGCCGCGAGGACATTGGGCTGGTGATCACCGAGGAAGGCAAAGATGACCTGGTTCTCTGCCCAGCCTCCTGGTTCAACCTTGACTATGTGGATGACTTTTCCTGTGTCATCAACAGCGCCCTCCGCTATGCCATGCGCAGCGAAGATGAGGAGAGTGCGGCGGTCGTCCAGTATCTTCGTCGCCACTACCAGTTGTTCGATGAAAAGACGCTTTCGGTGGCTGTCGCCGATCTGGAGCGGGAACTGAACCAGCCGATAGTGACCCTCAAGCAGCCGCAGGTCTGGAAGGAGCTCCAGGAGCTGTTCCGGCAGCGACTGGACGAGTTGCGGAAGGAATCTTCGGAAGGCGAGGAAACGCACCATGGATGAAAAGCAATATGAGCTCGTGGAAATCCAAGTAGATGCGGAGCTTCTGGAACAGTTGGAAGCGGTAATCGCCCCGATGGGGCTGACGCCAGAAATGTTGGCTGTGAAGTTCTTCGAGTTCTGCGTCGATCCCGCTACTCAGGAGTTGGCCATCTCCTTGCTTCTGAAATGGAAAGCCGAACAGGAAGCGGAGGGGGAGAATCCGGGAGGGGGACTTTAATGCTGTCCAAGGAAACCTTCTGTGAAGCCCTGCGAAAGATCCAAGCGCAAAAGGATCGAGACGAACAGTTCAGTAAGGCACTCACCCTGATGGGAGACGGACATTTCGTATTTGAGGGCGGAGCACCGCTTCTTGCCGCCTTGCTGGATGTACTGAAGGAAGCGGTCAACGACCAGTACGACTATATCAGCTGGTGGCTTTACGATGCCGCCCCGGACTATGAAGTCTGGACCGATGATGAAAAAACTAAGTGGTGCCTGAAGGAACCGGAAGCCCTGTATGATTTCATCCGGGATGAATGTCAGGGCTGAGTGGTAGCGTCTCCCCAAATTCGTTCAAGGAGGTCAAATCAGATGTCTAAGTGCTGCCTATACTGCCGGGTAGATGGAGCGTCTACGGAAAGCAATCGTCTCGCCATAAACCAGCAGCTCACCGCACTCCGAAGCCTCGCCGGCCAGCTTGGCTTTTCGATTTCCGCAGAGATGCTCCAATATGAGAGCGGCTTGGACGCAAACCGACAGAGCATTCGAACGCTGATCCGTGATGCACGACATGGAGTCTATGACCGTGTGCTGGTGATGAACGGCGACCGTCTGGCTCGTGACGCCGAAGGTTTGGCGGCAATTGGAGAAAAGTTGACCGCAGCAGGAATTCGGGTCTATTGCCCAGATGGCGAAATTGATCTGGCCCCCGCATATTCTCATGGTTATTTCCGGGTGGCAACGATGGAACAGACCATGTGATTGGGAAAAGTTCCCGTCCCACCTCTCTTCCACGGCCAAAGAAAATGCGGTATAATAAAAGAACCACATACACCAGACCGGGAAAGTTGCTCATTCCGGCAGGAAGGAGATGTTGCCATGAGTTCATTAGAGGAAAAGAAAAGTGAGCTTGAGAGGGTCCTTGGGGTATTCCAGAACTACATTGAAGGCTCTGAATTGCTCGATGTGGTCTATTCGAAAAAGTTCGGGTATGTTCTGCTTGGCCTGCCTGCGGCGGATTCCATTGATGACTCCGATGTAACACGACTGGAAGATCCCGAAACATTGGTGAAAGAGATCTATCAGAATCTCGCATACGACTTTATGGAGCAGGAAGGGCACAGCGAGGATTACACGGAAGCCACCAATCTGGAAAAGCGAGCTATGCGGGAATGGATGAAAGAGTACACGGATCAGCTGCCGGAATACAACTACCTGCTGGACGAACTCCTTGGATAATGTGTCCGATGAAGCAGGCGCTTCCCTCAGTCAATCTTTCGGCATGGATAAAGCGGACATCTTTTTTGGTCGAACACTAAAATTGACCCTCGGGTGGAAAATCCACAGCCATCGCAGCGAAAACGCCAAAAAATAATGGGTGAAGACCCGCAAAGCCTTGAAAATCATGGATTTCCGCAAATATCTCAATTGGTCTTACACTCCATAAAACCGCTGATTTCTCACGAAATCAGCGGTTTTCCTTTTTGTGAAAAAACAGTACCCTTGTTTTGTTTCTTCTGCCTCACAAATAGCGAATATCATTGTATAATAACAGCATTGCTCTATCCGTATTTCTTTATTATAATTTTCTTGTAAGCACTTTCTGATTCTCCCATCTTAGAATATTCAAAATTACTTAGTAAGGGGGAAATTATATGCTCAAGGCTTTTTTTACAATAGTATACTTTTTGATTTTTTGTTTTTTGATTGATTTGATTTTTAGAAATACCTTAAGTGTAATCACTGACATGTTGGCAGTGATTTGTTGGATAATCGCGCTGATCATAAGTGTCGTAATCGCTGACTATACCGTGGAAAAAATAAAAGAAAACTATGGGAAAAAATAAATTTAGGGCAATCCAAAATTCAGTGTAAACTCCATTTCCGTTGCAAATAGAGCAAGATTTACCCAAGGCGACAGCTGGTTTTTCTGCAAATACCTTTTTTGAAAGGTCATATTATAAAAAGCAGCCGTTCAATCAAACGGCTGCTTTTTTTGCCCTGCGCGGTATCTGCGTGTATCCGTACAGATCATTCAGGGATTGCATTTTGTCAGGAAAATATGGCAGGTTCTACCGTAAAAATTCCTTGGTCTGTCTTTGGTAATCAGACCAGCAGGACTGACAGCGTCCAGAACAATGCCGCCGCCAGATTCGGAGGATGCGCACCATTATGAAAAACTGGTCTGTTCGGCAATTTTCAGCAACTCTGCTTTGGTAAGATGATCTCCGGCGATCATCACCACAGTATCGTGAGCGGGGGCTCCCCAGGTAAGCTGCGCACGGCCTGCTTGTTTGGAATAGAAACCGGAATTTCCATTGACGCGGACTTCCTCCAGGATCTGTGCGTCTTGCGTATCGATGTTGATACTGCTGCTGGCTCCCTCCCACTTTCGGATCAGAATCCAGTGGCCCTCTCCATTTTCAAAACGAAGAGAACCGCTGTCAGATGCGGCGAAGGCATACCCCTCTGGAATCCAGTTGATGGACAGATCCCCGGATTGCCCGGATAGGGAATCATTGCCGAACGTCACATTCGTGTGATCCTGAAGGACTTCGATCACAAAATTCAATGTGTCCACGCGGAATGCGGGAGATACAGCGACAGCCACAGTCAGAGCCATCGCACATACGAGCACCAGGACCGCCGCAAAGCGGGCGGCGGATCGGACCGCGCCCAAGGCCGCTCTGCGGGTTTCCTTTGAACACGCCCTGGCAATCGTTTGTAAACAGGCAGCCTCCAGTTTGGGAGGAACCTCAGCGGCCGGATCGCTCTTGAGGGTTTCATTCCATTCCAGGTAATGTTCGGCCTCGCTTTCAGCGACGTGCTCCATCAGCAGGGCGAAGAGTGCGTCTTCATATGCTGCGACCAGCGTCTCATGATCCCGCATTTCTGTCAGCCTCCTTTTCCATCAATTTCAGCGCGCGTTTTTTGGCCCGCGACAAGTAAGCGCGAATGTTGTTGGGGTGGGTACAGAGCATTCTTGCCAGCTCCTCATCGTGGTATCCCCAGATGTACCGGCCTTCCAGCAGCAATCTGTCACGCTCCGACAGCCTCGGCCAGATCCGGCGCAGCCGATCGAGATCTTCCAAGAGCATGGAGTGCAGTTCCGGATTCCACTGGGGGTAACGGTCAAGAACGGTCGGATCATCGGAGATGCGAGCCCTGTGCTTTTCCACCACTTTTTGATGATCAATGTGGTTGATCGCACTGTTTTTTACGGTATATGCAATGTATGCCGGACGGGACGTTTCCGGAATCCGTTTCAGCGTGTCCAGGTGCCGGATCAAGCGGACCAACGCGTCCTGAACGACATCCTGACAATCCTCCGTATTCGGCAAATATTCTTTTGCGATTGCAAACATCAGGCGCTGGTAGCTCAAAAAGAGAGATTCCATATATTTGCGATTGGTTTCTTCTTCGATCTCCAACAAGAACGTCGTAATCATTGCGGTCCTCCAATCTGCGATATCAAAAAGACAGCTTCCACGGGATTCTGCAACACCGAATCTGTAAACTTTTTGGTGGGAGAGAAGCGGCGGTGCCGCCGGTTCCTCCGGCATGTTGCAGATGTCCGGGGTTCCTGTTCTTTATATGACACCCCATGATACGGCGCGGAAGTGGCTGTCAGTTTCATTTTGGGAAATGACGTTCCATTTGACAAAAAGTTTACAAAATATAGGTTGAACATCTGCACAGGAAAGGGTTTGATACATGGAGAACTTTTGAGACCGGTGGATTTCATGGGATGGCGGAAGGAAACCTCTGTTCCCGGATGCGTTTGACGCCGTCCGGCTGGGGATGGATGTATGAATTGGATGATCAGAATCTATCATAAATATCGCCTAGAGATCCGCTATCTGTTTTTCGGCGTATTGACAACCATCGTCAACTACGCGAGTTTTGCCGCTGCGCTCTGGCTGCTGGGGACAAGCGCCACGCTTGTGGCCAATGCAGTGTCTTTTGTTCTGGCGACGGCGTTTGCATACGTGACCAACAAGCGCTTTGTGTTTCGATCTCCCGGCTGGCGCCCATCTGTCATTGCCCACGAATTTGCGGCGTTTACAGGGGCCAGACTCTTTTCCTTCGCTCTGGAGGAGCTGGGATTGCTGATCGGCGTCCACGGGCTGGGCGTGGCAAAATATGAATGGCTTGGGATCAGCGGAGTGCTGATTCTCAAAGTCATTCTCTCATTCGTATCGGTGCTTCTCAACTATCTCTTTTCACGCTATTGGATCTTCCGCAAAAAGTAAGGTGATTTCCCATGACCCAAAAGCGGGTTTTACTGATTATTCCTGCCTATAATGAAGAACAAAACATCGAGGCCACCATCCGCCAGATCACGGCGTATCCCCAGCAGGAGCGCTACGTGCTGGACTATATCGTCATTGACGACGGCTCCACCGACCGCACCGGCGAGATCTGCCGGCAGAACCGGTACCCCTGCGTCCATCTGGTACAGAACCTGGGGATCGGCGGCGCGGTACAGACCGGATACCTCTACGCATCCAGCCATCAGTATGATGCCGCGGTGCAGTTTGACGGGGACGGTCAGCATGATATCCGGTCACTGAATGCCATCCTGGCCCCCATCCTGGAGGGAACGGCGGACTTTTGCGTGGGGTCCCGGTTTTTGGACAGGACAAGCCAGTTTCGCTCCACGGCCCTCCGGCAGGTGGGAATCCGCTATCTCTCGGTGCTGCTGCGGATTCTCACAGGCCTGCGCATCTCCGACCCCACCTCCGGATACCGGGCGGCATCCCCGGCGGTGGCGGCCTATTTTGCCCGGCAGTACCCGGTCGATTATCCGGAGCCTGAGTCACTGGTGCTGCTGCAGAAAAAGGGATTCCGCGTTTCGGAAGCCCCGGTGAACATGTTCCCCAGGAATGGCGGGAGATCCTCCATTGGGTGGAAACAGTCCATTTACTATATGATCAAGGTCTCTTTGGCCACGGCGTGCGCGTGCATGCAGAGAGGAGGTTGAGCAGATGTCATTCTTTTTACGTGCGGAGATGCTTGCCCTTGCGGGCGTGGTGTTTGTCATCGTGTTCCGGGCGATTCGGAAGGGAAAACTGCTGGTAAAATTTTCTCTCACGTGGCTCCTGATCGCGGTGGGAATGGTGTTTGCGGCCCTCTGCCCCGCGGTTATCACCTGGGCGTGCAGGGTGGTTCATATTGAGAAGGCATCCAACTTCATTTATCTTCTGGGGGTGCTGACCCTTTTGAGCCTCTCCTTCAAGCAGACCATCCTGCTCTCCAGACAGTCCGACCAGATCAAGCGGCTCACCCAGAGTATTTCCCTGGAGCGGACTGAGCGGGACAAGGGGGAAAAGCCGTGACGCCCCAGGGAAAAAGACTCCGGCAGATGCCGGCCGTCCGTTGGTGTCTGGAGCACGCGATTTTCATCGTGCTCCTCCTGCTGTTTTTGGAGCGGTTCCTGGCCCTTTGGACGCTGGGCGTCCACTACACCCTGGCCAGCGACGATCTCAGCTATATCAAAAGCGGCATCCGCTTCGCCCAGACCGGAATGGTCACCATGCACGGCACCACGCCCAGCGCCCAGTCCATGCCGGGGATGACCTGGTTCATCGGGCTGTTCGCGTGGATTCTGGGGGACGGCACGGCGCTGTGGTGGGCGCTGAAGCTCACCTGGATCGCCATGGGCACCGCCACGGCCTGGTTCCTCTACAAGAGCGTGGGGCTGTTCGCCCCCAAATGGTGCGGCTTGCTGGCCTGCCTTCCCCTTTTCAGCGTGGACTTTGTCTGGACGGACAATCTGATCCTGACGGAGACGCCGTTCATCCTCTGCCTTTCCGCCATGATCTACTGCACCTTTCTCTTAGGAAAGACCCAGAGCCGAAGGGCGCTGGCGGGGTGCATTGTCTCCTACCTGTGTGCGCTGCTCCTCAAAGCCAACATCGCCCTGTACCCCCTGTTTGCGCTGGGGTACCTGCTGGCGGTGAAGTATCCGTTCAAAAAGCTGCTCAAACAGGGCGTGATCCTGGCCTGTGCGGTGCTGTGCTTTCTGGTACCCTGGACGATCCGAAACTATGTCCAGTTCCAGGATTTTGTCCCCCTGACATACGGAGCGGGCAACCCCTCCCTTCTGGGAACGTATCAGGGATACGGCTACCCGGAGGACGATGAGCTGAATTACACCGCAAACGTGGATGTGCCCTTTGCGGAGGAATACGCCTCGTACCTGGATGAAAACGGGCAGGTGCCGGAGCGGTATGAAAAATACCTCTCGCTGCAGCATGACGCTGCAAAGGCTTCGTATCGCCTGCACGCATGGGCGGAGAAGGACCTCAAGAGCCTGCTGGTCTCCTATGGAATCCTGAAGCCAAAGACCATCATCAACGGCGTCTTTTACTGGGACAGGGTCTTTCATGTGCCGGTAAGGTGGGTGGAGAAGGCCCAGACGCTGAACCTGGCTTTGTGCGTGCTGGCATTGGGACTGTCGCTCCTCACAAAGAAGCGCCGGGGGCAGATCCTTTTCCTGGCGGCGCTCTATCTGGGAAATGTGGCCATCTATGCCGCCACGTTTGCGTTTGAGCGGTACAGCATCGGCCTGATGCCCATGCGCTGCCTGATGATCGGCTTCGGAGCGGCGGTGCTCTGGGACCTGTCAGCAGATGGGAAACTACAAAGAGGGAGCCCTGCAAAATAGGGCTCCCTCTTTTGCATCAGGGCGTTTTCGCGGGCAAACGGTTACGGTCTCCGCAGACAGAAAATTCATCGCGAAAATGCGTTGCACTTTGCATGGAAAAGTGTTTTTATATTGTTGAAAAGAGCTGCCGGCCCCGCCGCTGAAATACATCTCGATCAACAAGACCGCACAGCACAGCAACGGCAAAATTCCCACAGCTCATATCGGGATCAGGTTTCATGATTCACTGGAGCAGAGAGTTTACAACGGGCGAACCGGTTCGGGAAAGGAGAGCATATGCAGTTCTTCAGGGAAAAGCGAAAGCAGGTCGTGATTCTGGTGCTGTGTGCCGCATTGCTGACGGCAGGGGCTGGATTGGCAAAGCGTTTTCTCTGGCATCTGGAAGGCGGCGACTCACCGGTGGTGGACTGCGAAGTAGCGCCTGCGGGGATGGACGTGGAAACCCACCAGCTCCTTCTGGGGGTCACGGTGACCTTAAAAGAGTGGCAGACGCCTGGCCTGCTTGTGGAAGCCGGGGATACCTCCATGGAATTTCCTCTGACAGAGACGGCGGACGGTGTGTTCAACGGCTCTGTGGCGGTGCCGCTGGACTCTCTGAACGGCTTCCGGCTCTACCTGACTGGGAAGACGGCGGAGAACTCCTCCACTCGGGAGCCCCTGGACAACTGGGCCAATGTGACCATGCTGCTGCCGGTGCGGCTCCAGAAATATCAGTTGACGAACCCGCGTTTTGAAGCGGGAGAGCTCCGGAACGGCGTAGTGACCACACAGGCGGAGGATATCCATCTGGAGGGTGCGGAGGATGGCAGCTGCGCCGTGGAACTGCGCGTGTACCGCAATGGGGCTTTGGCCGAGGCGGCCCCCGGCACATGGGACGCGGACAGCGGCCTCTATCATACGGAGCGCCTGGAAGTGCCCTGCAAACCGGAAGACAATCTGCGGCTGACCATTGCCTACCGGGATGCCCAGAATATAGAATATGAGAATACCATCGGCCGCTGGGAGATCACTGCCGATGGGGACGTCCGGGAAGAACCTGACCTGAAGCAGGATATCAATCCAACTTTGACCTGGCCGCAGGAAGGTGAGAAAACCACTCAGGCGTAAGGGAATCCTCATATGGAGTCTTTTCCCGTGCGATGCAAGCGGAAAAGCGATATGTGAAGGAAGAAACGTATTGCGGCCTGATTGTTTAAACGCATCGCACCAGAAGAAAAAGGATACGACTGTTCCCGCCGGCTGATGCCGGCAAAAGAAGAGGGAGCCCTGGAGAGTAGGGCTCCCTCTTCTTTTATAATCTTTTGCGGTTCCGCACGATGGAATCCCTGCATTGGGGGGGCGGACGCTGCCGCCAAACACAGGGTATCCGGGGATCAGCGGAGCGCGCTTACTTTTTGCAGGGGGTCTCCTGCTGGATGCAGATGTGATGTCCGCTGTACTGACCGGAGATTTCCGCCACCTGATGCTTGGCAGCGGCAAGGATCTTGGAGAATGTGATGCCGGTGTCGTAGCCCATCTCGTTGAGCATCCAGACCAGGTCCTCTGTGGACAAATTGCCGGAGGCGCCGGGGGCGAAGGGGCAGCCGCCCAGACCGCCCAGTGCGGACTGGACCTTGGTCACGCCCATGTCAATGGCGGTCAGCGTATTGACCATGCCCAGGCCCCGGGTGTCATGGAAGTGGACCATCAGTTCCAGAGACGGGTATGCTTTTTGCAGGGCGGAAATCACACGGCGCACCTGAGCGGGGTCTGCGATTCCGATGGTATCGCACAGGCAGCAGGTATTCATGCCGGCGTCCATGTAGTCCTTCAAAAACGCAACCACCTGGTCGGGATCTTCATACTTCCCCTCGAAGGGGCAGCCGAAGGTGGTGGCCAAATCCACGATCACATTCAGATCAGGGAGTTCCCGGCGGATCTCCTGATACGCCTGGAGAGACTGCTCATGGGTGCGGTTGATGTTTGCCTTGTTGTGGCTCTTGCTCAGAGAGACCACGTAGCACACCTTCCGCAGCCCCAGGGCGTAGGCATTCTGTGCGCCCCGCAGATTGGGCACCAGTGCAAACAGGTCTGCCTGAGGATACCGGTCCAGCACCGTTTTGGTGACCTCCGCCGCATCTGCCAGCTGGGGGATGGCCTTGGGGCTGACAAAAGAGGTGAATTCCATGTGCTGCACGCCGGAGGCAATCAGCTCGTCAATGACTTTCAGCTTCTCCTCCATCGGGATCAGACTGCAGTCCGCTTTTACACTTTGAAATCCGTCCCGGGGGCCGACTTCAATCACTTCAATTTTTTTCGACATTGTCAAACGCTCCTTTTCCGCAGGGTCAAATAACGCCCTTTGCCTTCAATTCGTCCAGCTTGGCCTGATCGAATCCCAGCATTTTCTGATAGATTTCGGCGTTGTCCTCTCCCAGCAGGGGGGCGGGCTTTCTGGGGTAGGATTTTGTGCGGGTCAGCTTCTGAGGCATGGCCGTGATGTGCAGCTTGCCGATACCGGGCTGGTCAATTTCCGGGAACATCTCCCGGGCTCCGGCGATTTGGGGGTCCACCACCATGCGGTCGATGGTGTTGACCGGGCTGGCGGGGCATCCTGCCGCGTTGAGCAGCTGGTCGACCTCATCGACGGTATGCTGCTTGGACCATGCGGAGACGATCTCATACATCGCCTCGTGGTTGGCCACCCGGTCCTTGACCTCCAGGAATCTGGGGTCCTGCTTCAGCTCCGGACGGCCCATGACGTCGCACAAAATGCCGTAGAGCTTGTTGTTGCCGGCGGCAATGATCACGTCGCCGTCCTTGGCCGGGAAGGCGTCATAGGGATAGGTGGACTCATAGCGGTTGCCGATCCGCTGGGGAATCCGGCCGGTGGACTGATAGATCATGGTGATATTCTCCATGGCGGAGGCCACGGAATCCACCAGAGCAATGTCAACCTTCTCCCCCAGACCGGTTTTCTGGCGGTTCACCAGAGCGGCCAGTACGCCGATGGTCAGGTTCAGGCCGCCCAGCACGTCGCCCATAGGCGTGCCGACACGGGTGGGCTTTCCGCCGGGCCAGCCGGTGGTGCTCATCAGGCCGCCCATGGCCTGCCCCACGATGTCATAGCCTGCACGCTTGCTCAGGGGGCCGGTGTGGCCAAAGCCGGAGACGGCGCCGTAGATGATCGCCGGATTGACCTCCTTGAGCACATCGTAGCCCAAGCCCAGCTTTTCCATGGTGCCGGGGCGGTAGTTCTCAATGACAATGTCCGCCTTTTTCACCATTTCCTTGAAAATCTCTTTTGCCTCCGGGTCTTTCAGATTCAGCGTGCAGCCCACCTTGCTGCGGTTGAAGTTGGCGAAATACACGCTGTTGTCGTTGACGAAGGGGCCCATGCTGCGGCTGTCATCGCCGCCCTTGGGATTTTCAACCTTGATGACCGTTGCACCCATGTCGGCCAGGATGGCGCCGCAGTACGGTCCTGCCAGCACCCGCGTCAGATCCAGAACGACCACGCCGTCCAGAAGCCCTTTATTTTCACTCATTTGAAACACCTCGTTATTTCATCAATTTTCATTTAAAATGCAGATCAGGTTGTTTGGGAAAGCCCTCACAGAATGCTGTACAGGCCGAAGAGCGCGGCGATTACGACGGCCAGCACCATGCACACCGACATGATGAACAGCTTGACAAAGAGCTTGTTCTCCTTCTCCTTGGTGAAGTTGGGATCGGTGGCGTTGGCGGCCAGAATCAGACTGCCGCCGGTGGAGGCGGGGCTGAATCCTGCATAGGATGCGGTCAGGCACATAATTGTAATCAGGCTGTCCGGGCTCACGCCTACGGTATTCGCAATGGAGCTGACGGTGGGCACCATGGTGGGCCACACCACGCCGATGGCGGAGCTGAACCAGGAGAGGAGGCCGGCGGAGAGACCCTGGATGGCCACAGCGGTCCGGGGCGTCATAATGGATGCCAGCGCGTTGGACATCAGTTCCACGCCGCCCTCATTCATCACAATCTCCATCAGCATGCCCACGCCGGTAACCATGATCAGCGTGGACCAGGAAACCGTGCGGAACACTTCTTTTTCGTCGGCCGCATTCAAAGCCACCAGGAGAATACCGACGGCGAAGGAAATCAGACCCACGTTGCGGTCAAAGAAGGCGCTGGCGATGATGACCACCAAAAAGCCCAGCAGTGTCAGGATCTGGCTCCGGTTGAACTTGGCCGTGGATTCCTGCTCCGTGCAGCGATCCTTCACCTTGTGGCTCTTAAAGAGGAAGAAGATGGCAACCGACAAAACGATGGTTGTGACCGTGGCATAGATCAGCACATTGGTCTGATAGCCGGTGATGCCCTGCTCATCGGCAAGGCCTTTGATCAGTACAGACTCCGGTGTGATGGGAGAGAACCGTCCCGCCATGGAGCCCAGCTGACCCACGGCCGCCAGCATGACGGAGTCATACCCGGTGGTCTTGCCCAGCGGCAAAGACAAGGCGGCCACAATGCCCAGCGCCGGCACACAGCCCGGCCCGATGGCTGCAATCACGTATCCGATGATGTACATCAGAAACGGAGCGACCACAGCATGTCCGCCGGAGAGCCGGAGGAACTTCTTCGCAGCCAGTTCCAGAGAACCGTTGGTTGTGGCCACTGCGCAGAGGAAGGAGACGCCCAGCAGCATGATGAAGAGGCTTGCTCCAAAGCCGCCGATGATGTCGGAATCACTGTCTCCTACCGCCGAACCGAGAATAACGGCGGCCAGAATCGCGACGAGTCCCACGTTGATCTTTCGGACAAAGCCGATGACAATGACCAGAATCAGAACCAGCAGGGATATTAACGCAATACTGTTCATAGATACCAATCCTTTTTTCCAATTCCGCCTCTTTCTGAATGGCCATATCAGAAGTTGGGCGGTACGTTGGGGGGAATTCCCATTCTCCCATGGTAAATTGATCAATCGCCCAGATTATAAAGCAATAAATGTGCCAATCGAGCGATATGCCCGAAAAATTCCCCCAAAACTCTTTGTTCAACAAAATGCTTTTTCCCTTTTTGTCTAATTTGACCTGCTATTTGCAAGAAATTTACGAAAAAAGACAGCGTATCGCATCAGGTGTACTCATTTGATACGATACACTGTCTCAAAATAAAACAGATTACTTTTTCAGCTTGCGATACAGGGTTGCCCGGCTGATGTGAAGCTCCCGGGCCGCCTGCGCGATGTTCCCGCCGTTTTTATCCAGCACCTGCTGGATCAGGGCTCGCTCCATGTGTGCAAGCTCTCCTGATGACTGCGGAAGGCCTGCCGCGTCTTCGGGTTTTTGCAGCTGGGATTCCAGCGGCGTCATTTCTCCAAGGAACTCCAGCATCTTCTGGTTTGACAGCCCCCGCTTCTGCAGAAGACAGACCCGCTCCACCAGGTTGGTCAGCTCCCGGACATTTCCCTGCCACGGGCAGCCGCGGTAGTGCTCCATGATCCTGCGGAAGTTTTGCCGGGCCTCTGGGGTGGCGGAAGCGTCGATCCGGCTGTAGATGGACTCTGCGATCTGCAGAAAATCGTCCTCCCGGTCCCGAAGGGGCGGAATGCTGATTGCCAGGACATTCAGACGATAGTACAGGTCCCGCCGGAAACATCCCTCCTCCACCCGCTGCATCAGATTGCGGTTGGTTGCGCCGATGACCCGGATATCCACCGGGATCACGGTATCCCCGCCCACACGGCGCACCTCTTTTTCCTGAAGCACCCGGAGGAACTGGGCCTGGAATTCTGCCGGAAGCTCACCGATCTCATCCAGGAAAATAGTGCCGCCGTGGGCGATCTCAAAAAGCCCCGGCTTGCCTCCCCGCTTTGCGCCGGTAAAGGAGCTGTCCGAGTAACCGAACAGCTCGGATTCCAGCAGGCTTTTGGAAAGTGCCGTGCAATTTACAGCCACAAACGGGCCATCCCGTCTGGGACTGGCATTGTGGATTCCCTGGGCAAACATTTCCTTTCCCGTGCCGGTCTCTCCGTAGAGCATCACGGTAAACGACGAATCCGCAAACATGGCGGCCATCTCCCTTGCGGACTGGATCGCCGGGGAATTTCCCACGATATCGGAGAGATGATATTTTGCCAGCAGTCCTTTTTCGTGCAGCTTGATCCGGACGTTTCGCTCAGTACTCTGGATGGACTTGATGTCCTGGAAGGTTGCCACGGCCCCCTGGATTTTATCATTGACAATGATCGGAACGCGATTGGTGGATACCAGCGTCCCGTCAATATTCATCAGTTGGTCTGTTTCCGCAACGCCGCTGTGGAGCACGGCGGTCATGTGGGTATTGGGCAGCACCTGTTCAACGGGTTTGCCGATGAAGGGCTTTTGGGTCTGGTCCAGCATGTTCTCGGCCACCCGGTTGGTGACCTCCACCCTTCCCTGGGCGTCCACCGCGACGATGGCATCGTGGGTGTAGTTCAGAATGTTTTGGTAGCGCTCCAGCTGGATCTGAAGCCGCTCCTGCTTCTGCGTGTTCTCCTTTTGCAGCTGGCAGAGCTGGCATGCCGTCTCGATTGCCTGGAAAATGGCGCTGTCTGAGCTCTCCGTAACCGTATAGGGCAGCCCGGCCTCCTGGGCGTATTGGGCCGACACGACTCCGCCGACGCCCCATACCGCACCGTCCTTCACCGCCTGCTGCATGCAGGCCCGGCAAGAGGTGGTATCCGAGAATTGGTATTGGCGCATGGAGATGTTCAGCAAGTAGCAAATCGTCTGTAACTCATCGCTGATGGGTTCGGAGGCGAAAAATGCAATCAGTCCCTGGATATGCTGGATTTTTTCAAACACAGGGATATAGTCTGAGGCCAGGACCGGAACCTTGACCACGGTGGTCTGCGTGGTGTGCTCCAGGAGTTCCCGGGTCACGCCCCGGCTGATAAAAAGCCACGTCCCCTGCTGGATCATGTCCTTCGCCAGGGTTACGGCATCCTCCAGCACGGCCGTATAGACCGGAATGGAAAGCTCTCGCTGGCGGATGATTTTTTTTGCCCGCTGCGCCAGGCTTTCGGATGGCGCAATAAAGCAAATCTCATGACATTCCTCAGACATGTTGTTTCCTCCTTCAATGCGGGTCGCGGAACTCTGCCGGTTTCAAAAAGCCCTTTCGTTTTCAAAAAAATTTTTTTTATTATACAAGAAGGTCCTCTAAAAAGCAAACGCCCTGCCCCTGGGGGAAGGAAAAACTGCCCGGCACAAAAAAATTTTGAAAAGCAGTTCTCGCCCCTTGACAAATCGCAATTTTGTGTTATTGTATTAATCACTTAGTACAACAATACAAAGAGCGGGAGGTGTCGTTGTGAAATGGGAGTTTTCCAATGACGCGCCGATTTATGCGCAGCTGATTCTGCAGATCAAGGTTGGAATCGTCTTCGGGGCATTCCCTCCCGGGGAACGGCTGCCGTCGGTGCGGGACCTGGCCATGGAGGCCGGGGTCAACCCCAATACCATGCAGCGGGCATTGACGGAGCTGGAGCGGGACGGACTGGTATACAGTCAGCGGACCGCCGGCAGGTTTGTAACGGAGGATCGGAACATGATCAACGCGGCGAAGCGGGGACTTGCGGAACACCATATTCAGGTATTTCTGGCTGCCATGCGGCAGCTGGGATACCAGCAGGAGGAAATGATTGCCCTGCTGCGGCAGGAAACAGATAAGGAGGGAATCACCGATGGCGGTTCTGGAATGTAAGGAATTGACGAAGCGATATGGCGGCGTATCGGCGCTGAACCATGTGAATCTGCAGGTGGAGCCGGGGCGGATCGTGGGTCTGCTGGGTCCCAACGGCAGCGGCAAGACCACGCTCATCAAGCTGGCCAACGGCCTGCTCACGCCCAGTGAGGGTGAGATCCTGGTGTGCGGCAGTGTACCGGGCCGGGAGAGCCATACATCCGTCAGCTATCTGCCGGAACGCACGGCCATCCCCACCTGGATGTCCGCGGCGCAGCTGATGGACTTTTACGGGGACTTTTACCGGGATTTCCGCCGGGACGCGGCGGAGGAGATGCTCCAGCGGCTGGGGATCTTCCCCCGTCAGAGGATCAAGCAGATGAGCAAGGGTACCCGGGAGAAGGTGCAGCTCATTATGGTCATGAGCCGGGCAGCCAAGCTGTATTTGCTGGATGAGCCCATCGGCGGCGTGGACCCGGCCACCCGGGATTACATTCTCTCCACCATCATCACAAACTACAACCCTGAGGCTTCTGTCATCATTTCCACGCATCTGATCTCTGATGTGGAAAAAGTGCTGGACGACGTGATCTTTATCAACCAGGGGCAGGTGGTGCTCCAGTCCTCCGTGGATGAGATCCGGGAGGAGAAGGGCATGAGCGTGGATGCACTGTTCCGGGAGGTGTTCAAATGCTGAGGAAACTTTTAAAGCACGAATTCCGTGCCACGGCCCGAGTCATGGGCCCGGTCTATCTGGTGCTGCTGGTGACGGCACTGGGCGCCAATCTCTCCACCCGGGGCATCATGGACAGTTCTTTCACCATTTTGCGGATTTTGGGCGGACTGCTGGCGCTGGCCTTTGTGGTGGCCATTCTGGCGGTGTGTGTGGTGAGCTTTCTTCTGATGCTCCAGCGGTTTTACAAGAACTTGCTGGGCGATGAGGGGTATTTGATGTTTACCCTGCCGGTCTCTGTCCACCAGCAGATCTGGAGCAAGCTGATTGTCTCGTCCGTGTGGTTTATCGCAACCGGTGTGGCGGTGATGATCTCCTTTGCGGTCATGGCCCTCAACATCAGTTTCCTGGAGGGATTTGCAAGGGTCATGAAGCAGATCTTTGAGAATATGACCACATATTATGCCATCAACGGCACGCTGTTTATGGTGGAACTGGTGGTGCTGGCCTTTGTGGCGTGTATTGCCTTCAGCTTGCAGTTTTACGCCGCCATGGCGGTGGGACACAGTTTCTCCAATCATAAGACTGCCTGGTCCGTGGCGTTCTTCTTCATCTTCCAGTTCGCCGTCCAAATGATCGGCGGTGTGCTACTGGCGGTGATGAGCACGCAGGCGGTATCCGGGCTCATCTGGAAGCTGCAGATCCCCAGTGAGGGTATCACGGGCCTCCATCTGGGCATGGGAGTGATGATCCTGGCCAGCGTGGTATATGGGGCGGTTTTCTATGTCGTTACCACATACTTCTTGAAAAAACATCTCAACCTGGAGTAAACTAGACACATGCGCGGAGCGGGCAGGCCCGCTCTGCAGCCCCAGATTCCGGAGGAGCGTTCATGGCCGTAGAAGAGACGATGTTTCACGAGATCCTGCTGACGTTTTTGACCGCCATGGTGCCGGTTTTGGAACTGCGGGGCGCCATCCCGGTGGGTGTTGCCGCGGGACTGTCCCCGACCGTTGCGTGCGTGGCGGCGATTCTGGGCAATATGGTGCCGGTGCCGTTTATCATGCTGCTGATTCGCCGGATCTTTGACTGGCTGCGGGACAGCGATTTTTTCGGCCCCAAGATCCGGAGCCTGGAGCGCCGGGCCCACCTGAAGGGGCGCCTGGTGCGCAAGTACCGCCTGCCGGGGCTGATGATCCTGGTGGCGGTGCCGCTGCCGGGGACCGGCGCCTGGACCGGGGCGCTGGTGGCGGCGCTGCTGGACATTCGGATGCGCCATGCCATTCCAGCCATTTTCGCAGGCGTGGTGATCGCCGGGGGCCTGATCTCCCTGCTCACCGCCGGTGTGATCCATCTGTTTTGAGCGGGACCTGAACCTAAAAAAAGAGAGCCGTACGGCTCTCTTTTTTTATTTCTCCGGGGGAACTCCGTCGTAAAAATCCGCCAGCAGCTCCCGCTCCGTCACATTGAGAATCCGGCACAGGCAGGCCAGCTCATAATCCGTAACGATGCGGCGGTTGTTTTCGATCTTGCTGAGCATCTGCTGGTCCATGTTCACGTTCATCACCTGCATCTTTGCGACCACCTGCTCCTGCGTGAGCCCCCGCAGATTGCGGTAATACCGCAGACGGGCATGAATGACATTTTTGTTGCTGTCATAGGCAATCTTTTTCATGGTCCCTCCAACGTTTATGTGACGTATTTTTCTTGACTCTAACACAGGCACTGCGTTAAAATACGTCACATAAACGTATTGAGGGGGAGCAGATGGAACTTTACGCGGAAATTTTGGCCCATGCCCTGGCGGGGCAGCGCGTCCAGGTCACCATTCCCGGCGTGGATGTCCAGAAGCTGGCGGAGAGCGCCTGCTGTCGGGCCCTGGGAGAGATCAAGGCGATTTTGGAGGACGATACGCTCTCGGACGAGACGTGCTTTCAGAAGATCGAGGCTATTGTCCGGGTCTATGAGCGCCTGGGCAGCGACGGCGGCAGCCGCCATGACTTCGGCTGACCGCAGCAAAAAAGGAGACCCATATGGGTCTCCTCTTTCGTTGATGCGGGGCGTGCGCCGCCCGGCGGTCATTCGGCGGTGTACACCTTCCGCCCGGCGCTCCACACGGCCCGGATGGCGTTTTTCTGCCGGCGGTAGACGCACTGCTCAAACCGCTCCTGCCCCGTCAGGGGACGGACCCGGGGTAGCTGGTCGTCGGCAAGCGCCATGGCGTGGAGAGCGTTGCCGGGAGCAAAGCCCGGTGCCTCACCGAAGTAGGCCGCTCCGGCGGAGGTGGCCAGATACCACGCCTCTGCCACCGTCAAAAACGCGGGATGGTCCGGGTCGGTCATCTGCCGGACCTTGGAGGCCCGGATGGCGGCGGCGGTTCCCTCGAACAGGCTGAGCTGGCTGCCACCCGCCACGTCGCTGCCCAGGGCCACCTTGAGCCCTTCGTTGAGCATGGTCCGCACCGGAGCGGTGCCGGAGCACAGACAGACGTTGGAGTCCGGGCAGTGGACCACGGTGACGCCGGCGTCCTTCATGGCCTTCCGCTCCCGGGCGTCGGACCAAACGCAGTGGGCCATCAGGGTGCGGTCATTCCAGAGACCGAACTTGGCGTAAGTCTCCCAGTACTGGGCGCAGTCCGGGTGGAGCTGGCGGACCCAGTCGATCTCCCGGTCGTTTTCGGAGAGGTGGGACTGGACGGGGAGGTTCTGCTCCGCGGCGGTTTTTCCCAGCCAGGCCATCAGTGTGTCGGTGCAGGAGGGGGTGAACCGGGGCGTGATCATGGGGTGGATGTGGGTAAAACGGCCACAGGACGCCAGCCACCGCTCCGTCTCCCGGATGGACTCCTCCGTGGTCTCCTCCAGTACGCCGGGGGCGGAGTTGCGGTCCATGTTCACCTTGCCCACAAAGCCCTCGATGCCCGCTTTCTCCAGTTCCTCCATCAAAATCAGCGTGGCGTCGGTGTGGAGAGAGGAGAACATGGCCACACGTGTGGTGCCGTTTTCAATCAGCTCCCGGGCCAGGCGGCGGTAAGTGTCCCGGGCGTAGTCCGTGTCGGCCATCCGGGCCTCCGCTGGGAAGGCGTAGGCATTGAGCCAGTCCAGCAGCGGCAGGTCCAGGCCGGTGCCCAGCATGGGGTACTGGGGGGCATGGAGATGGAGGTCCGCAAAGCTCTGGAGCACCAGGCAGTCGCCGAAGTCCTCCACCTCCGCGCCGGAAAATTCCTCCGGCAGGGTTTCGTATACGCCCTGGATTACCCCGTCTTTCGCAACGAGATACCCGTGATCCGTGATGTCCATCCGTCCCAGGGCGGGGGCGGAGACAATGGTGCCCTTGATGATGGTCAGCGCCATGCTGCCAGCTCCTTTCTTCGCGGTGTTCCGCACAAAAGAAAAGGAGTGTCCGTCCGAAAGCAATCAAACGCCCACCGGCCAGACACCCATAGCAGAGCCTTTCGGCGGCTCCGTAGAGACGTTCGCACCCTTCCCAGCGAACCTATATGAGCGCTCCTGTTTCTTTTTGGTATCTCCACCATAGCATACTTTTCCGGGGAAAGCAAGCCCAGTCACCAGCGGGCGCCCTGCCGCCTATACTGGCATACGGGCGGTGTTCCGCCCGAATCGAGGAAGAGGCGTTGATCGTATGCTGCAATCACTTGGATGGGCGGCGCTGGGTACCGGATTCACCTTTCTGATGACCACGCTGGGTGCCGCACTGGTGTTTTTTCTGGCGGGAGAGCCCCATCCCCGCTTTCAGCGGGCACTGCTGGGGTTTGCCGCGGGGGTCATGACCGCGGCTTCCGTGTGGAGCCTGCTGCTGCCGGCCATTGACCAGGCGGCGGAGGG
>ENA-OPBO01000109-OPBO01000109.1-human-gut-metagenome-genome-assembly--contig:-NODE-109-length-70926-cov-12.969071_pt1 | contig 70926 bp, 59 predicted proteins | sample MGYA00241071_ERZ501458 | MGnify/ENA primary metagenome ERZ501458 (study PRJEB25962, sample SAMEA2042509) | human gut metagenome | biome: human gut; feature: human-associated habitat; material: faeces... | reverse complement strand
ACTTCTACTACCTTCCTGAGCTTCACGATATGAGATGCAAGGCTCAGCGTATATGCGAGATAATCCGAGGTCGATACCACCGTGATCCATTGAATGGTGATGTTTACATGTTCATGTCTAAAGACCAGCGCAAGGTTCGTATGATACACTATGAGCGCAATGCCTACTACCTTCATGAGAAGTCTTTCATTAAGGGCTATAAGTTCATGAAAATAGAGCGCAAGAACGATGTGACAGTATATAAAATAGACTGGAAAGACCTGGTCACGATACTTGAAACTCCAGTAATAACGAGTATAAGAATTTAAAGATAAAACTCTGACAATCAGCGATAAAAATTCTCTAAATATTTGTATATCTCATTGAAAATGAGTATCTTTACATAAAATATTAGAGAACATGGAACTGGAAGAGCTCATAGAAAATACACTCAGACGCAAGCATCTTGAAGAGATGATGAACAGACCCGAAAAGGAGCATACACCCCTTGAAGGTATGGATAATGAGCAGATAAAGAGGTTCGCCCTGTTCCTGTTTGAGGAAAATCAGAGCAAGAGCAAGCAGCTTGACGAAATGATAGCACGGCTTGATGAAATAGGAAAAGACCTGAAGGAGTCCAATAAGAAAATAGACTCCCTTACAAATGCCCTGCTTAAGGCAAACAGCAAGGCTGACAAGGTTGTCCTTGAATACAAGCTCCGCGATAAGGAGTATAAAAAACTTGAGAAAAAGTATAATGCCCTTTTAGAACGTCTTTCCATTATGAATACCCAGACCTATGCCTCTTCCAAAAGTCTCAAAGGTATTGACCGTAAAAGGGTCGTAAAAGGGAAGCATGATGACAAGGATGATTTTGACGGTACTCCTACTGCTCCACCAAGCGAGGTCCCACAGCCGGACTCTTCCGCATCATGCGACACGCAGGATACTCCGAAGGCTTCCCTTTCCAAGGAAAGACCATACAGGAAAGGAATGACATACAATAAGACTTGTGTAGGTACACCGATTATACACAGGTCTGATTATACAATGCTTCCTGAGGATTCTGTTGTAATATCGTCAAGCTACCGTAAAATAAGAAACATTGTGAGCCATATTGAGGAACATCACTTTGAGGTACTTAAGGTGAAGCATGCCGACGGCAGGATTGAAAGCATGTTCCTTCCTATGAAGGATGACGTCCGGGCAAGCCTTTATGACGAGATAGTACCGGGTACAAGCATTACGGCAAACATGCTCTCGTATCTGATGTTTAACCGCTTCCAGATGTCAACACCGGCATACAGGGAGGCGAAGAACCGTCTGTCGGATATGGACTGGAACACCTCTGTGCAGAACCTGCTGAACTGGGCCGACAAAGGTGCCATGCAGCTCAATAAGCTGATACCTGCCCTCAAGAAAATTGCCCTTCAGGACGGTGCGAACGTGAATGTGGACGAGACATGGCTTCGTTACCACGCTTACAATAAGAAACGAAAGACCTATATGTGGTGTCTGGTAAACAGAAAAGCGCGTATAGTCATCTTCTTTTATGAGGATACAACGGATGATGAAGGTGTACAGAAACATGGAGGCAGGAACAGAAATGTGTTGAAGGAGTTCCTTGGTGATGCAAAAATCAAATCACTGCAGAGTGACGGTTATAACGTATATATGTATCTTGACAACGAACTTATGGATATAGATCATCTCTGCTGTCTGGCTCATGCAAGGGCAAAGTTCAAGTATGCCTTCGACCAGGGAAGCCCGCAGGCAAGAATCTTCCTTGAGCAGATAGCAAAGCTATACGGCATGGAAGATACTTATCGCCGGGAAAAACTTACTGCAGACGAGATTTACCGCAGAAGGAACAGTAAGGAAACAACTGAGGTCATCGAGAAGATAAGGACAGAACTTTATGATCTGCTTGCAAATCCGGATGAGAACCGAAGCGAACTTATGAGCAAGGCTCTTAACTATCTGAAGAACTTCTGGAATCAGATCTTTGCCTACAGAAATGATGGAGAATACTCCATAGACAATATGGCAGCAGAAAGAGCGATAAGACCAATCACTGTCCAAAGAAAGAACAGCCTGTTCTTCGGAAGCGTGAAAGGAATACAGAACTCCGCAATCTATAATACCTTTATAGAAACCTGCAAACAGGCAGGAGTCTCCTTCAGGGATTACTTCTGCAAGCTGCTCAGAGAATTAAAAAAGGGAAGAACGGATTACGAAAACCTTCTTCCCATGACAATATGCAAATAATAATCGTTAAATTTGTGGATTCTTTTTTAGACGGGTGCCGACTGGCGCCCGTCTAAAAGGGGATACCCTAAAATTGGAAGTTTACTAACGATATGGAAAATAAAAAAGTAATTACTGTTACTTCCCCCTTGCTTCCGTCTTTGGAGGAATTTATGCCCTACCTGCAGGACATTTGGGACCGTAAGTGGTTGACCAACAACGGTCATTATCATAAAGAACTGGAGAAAGCCTTGTGCGAGTATCTGAAAGTGCCTTATATCAGCTTGTTCACCAACGGTACGTTGCCTTTGATGTGCGCCTTGCAGGCACTCCGCATCACAGGCGAAGTCATCACTACTCCTTACAGTTTTGTGGCAACGACCCATTCCTTGTGGTGGAATGGCATTAAACCCGTGTTTGTCGACATCGATCCGGTTACCGGCAACATCGACCCCGACAAGATTGAAGCAGCCATTACTCCCCGTACCACTGCTATCATGCCGGTACACGTCTATGGCAATCCCTGCGACACCCAACGCATCCAGGAGATAGCCGATAAATACGGTTTGAAAGTCATTTACGATGCCGCCCATGCGTTTGGTGTAGAGGTAAACGGAGAGTCTGTACTCAATGCAGGGGATATGTCAACTTTGAGTTTCCATGCAACGAAGGTATATAACACCATCGAGGGTGGCGCCCTGATTTGTCACGACGAAAAGACCAAACAGCGTATAGACTACCTGAAGAACTTCGGTTTTGCCGGTGAAACCACTGTCATAGCTCCGGGCATCAATGGTAAGATGGATGAGGTACGTGCTGCTTACGGCCTGTTGAACTTGAAGCAGGTTGATGCTGCCATCGAAGCCCGTCATCAGGTAGCTGTTCGCTATCGTGAGGCGCTGCGGGATGTAAAAGGCATCCGTGTCATGGAAGACATTCCGGGAGTCCGTCATAACTACGCCTATTTCCCCATCTTTATCGATGCGGAAGAATACGGCATGACACGTGATGAACTCTATTTCAAAATGAAGGAACAGAATGTATTGGGGCGTCGTTATTTTTATCCGTTAATCAGCGAATTTTCAACCTATCGTGGTTTGGAATCTGCACGACGGGAGAATTTGCCAGTATCTCATCGGATTGCAGATAGTGTGATTTGCTTGCCGATGTATCATAATTTAACAGCCGAAGAGATCGAGCGGATTATAGAACAAATTGTGAAGTGATGAAGCAGAAAAAATTGATGTTGTTAGGTGGGTTGCGTTATCTGTTGCCTGTTATTGAATCAGCTCATAAATTGGGCTATTACGTGATAACTTGCGATTATCTTCCCGATAATATAGCCCATAAATATTCAGATGAATATCACAATGTAAGTATCATTGATAAAGAAGCTGTTTTAGCATTGGCTAAAGAATTGCAAATAGATGGTATTATGTCGTTTGCTGTTGATCCGGGCGTGGTTACAGCGGCTTATGTACAGGAGCAGATGGGACTTCCTGCATTTGGACCCTATGAGTCGGTCTGTATTTTGCAGAATAAAGACCGATTTCGTAATTTTCTGACTCAACATGGCTTCAATGTCCCCAAGGCTAAAGGCTTTGCTTCCATTGAAGAAGCGATGGCTGAGAAATATTGGTATCCTTGGCCGGTAATTGTTAAACCTACAGATTCTGCGGGTAGTAAAGGAGTGACGAGAGTTGATCGTTTGGAAGATTTGCGACCTGCATTGGAAGTCGCTTTCGCTCATTCGCTATCTAAACGGGTGATTGTGGAAGAATTTATTGAAAAGGCTGGATGTTCTTCGGATACGGACAGTTTTTCAGTTGATGGAGAGTTGAAGTTTGTCTCTTTTTCAGCTCAGCGTTTTGATGAGCATGCTCCAAATCCCTATACACCTTCTGCATACAGTTGGCCTTCTACGATGACAGCAGAACAGGAAGCAGAGTTGACTTCTGAAATTCAGCGCTTGTTAAAGTTATTGGGAATGCGAACTTCTATTTATAATATCGAAACTCGGGTAGGTACGAATGGCAAGCCTTATATTATGGAAGTATCTCCACGAGGTGGAGGAAATCGCTTGGCTGAAATGCTTCGTTTTGCTACTGGTGTAGATTTGATAACCAATGCAGTCCGTGCTGCAGTAGGTGATGAAGTGGTAGCTGTGGAGCAGAAACCTTATAATGGACATTGGGCAGAAGTGATACTTCATGCGGATAAGGATGGACATTTCTTTAGCTTGGATATGGATTCAGTGTTTAAAGAAAAGCATGTGAAACAAATTGATTTATGGGTGAAAAAGGGTGATAAAGTTTCTGCATTTAGGGGTGCAAATGACGCGATTGGTACTCTTGTTTTACAGTTTGACACTGAAGAAGAATTAATTTTAGCCTTGGCACAGCAAGAACTTTGGATGCAAGTAGTAATAAATAGTTAGTAGAAAAATAATTTTGCTATTAATATGTATAATTATAGAGAAACTATTTGAATGTAATGGAAAAATTAATAATTGTAGGCTTGGGAAAAACTGCTAGCCATGTACTTTCTTTTGTAAAAATGTATAATCTTTTTGATGTTATTGGATTCGCAGTTAACAAGGAATATCAAAAAGAAAACTCGTTTTGTGGATTACCAGTGTTTACTCTTGAAAGTTTGAAGGAAGAAGCCCCTTGTCAGGATTTTAGCCTTTTTATTGCTGTTTTGTGGAATCATTTAAACAGAGATAGAAAACAAATTTATGAGTATTGTAAATCAAAGGGATATAAATTAGCTAATTTAATTTCTCCATTATCAGTGATTCGTGGTACTATTAAAGGTGATAATTGTTGGATTCATGATTATGTTGTAATTCAGAATGATGCAATCTTAGAGTCTAATATTCCTGTTATGGCATATACTTTAATTGGCGCAAATTCTCATGTCGCTTCACATTGTTTTTTTGGTGCACGTTCTATTTTAGGAGGTGGGTCTACCGTAGGGGAGCAGACTTTTGTAGGTCTAAATGCAACAATATTTGATGATACAGCAATTGGATGTAAATGTATAATTGGAGCCTGTACTGCAGTGAAAAGAAATGTCCCAGATTTTTCGAGATATGTTACCCCTTCAGATAATATTGTAATAAAAAGATATCCTGAAGATGATATTGAAAATAAATTAATCTTTTCTTTAAATGTTCGGTAATTATGCAACAATCTGTTTTGGGATTATATTATGAGGATTTCATTGTGGGTGATGAAATCAAGCATTCGCTTTCAAAAACAATTTTTGAAAGCGATAATAACTTTTTTAGTTTGTTGACTATGAATCACCATCCGGTTCATACCAATGTAGACTATGCTGCTAAAAATCAACACGGTCAGATTCTGGTAGTGGGTACATTAGTTTTTTCGTTAGCTGTCGGAATAACCGTCCCTGATATTAGTGGGAAAGCAATTGCTAATTTAGGTTATGAAGAGGTAAAGCATTTGAATCCGGTATTTTTGAATGATACGATCTATGTACGTACGAAAGTCTTGGATAAACGGGAATCTAAGACCAAGTGCGATCGTGGGATTATTTATGTGGAGTCCATTGCTTATAACCAACGAGGAGAGGATGTCTTGTCATTCAGACGACATGTGTTAGTGAAGAAACGTAATATAGAATAATTATGCAAAATCATTTGTTTCGGAGCCTGATGTTTGTACCGGCTCATAATGAACGTTTAATGAATAGTGCATCTCGCAGTAGTGCCGATGTTTTGCTATTAGATATTGAAGATTCCGTACAGCCGGTTGAAAACAAACAGGTTGCTCGAAACAATATTTTAAAATATATTGCTGAGGGAAAGTTTGAAGGCAGACCTTTGTATCCGCGTATTAATGACCGTGAAAGTGGCGAACTGCTGAAAGATGTATACCAGTTGACAGTTCCGGGCATTGAAGGATTTGTTTATCCCAAAGCTACATGCGGACAGGACATTTATTTTATTGGGAAATTACTGGAAACAGTAGAGTATGAGAAAAAGTTGCCTATAGGTACGTTCAAACTGATTCCCTTGATTGAAACCGCAGGAGCGGTAATGAACATTCAGGAAATCTGCAAAGCTTGTACGCGTGTCGTTGCTGTTGCTTTTGGTTGCGAAGATTTTGTGACAGATTTGCAGGGCAAGCATGATTTGGAAGGCAATAGTATTTTTACGGCTCGTGCCATGATTGCTATGGGAGCTCGTGCTTGTGGTGTATATCCGATTGATACAGTACATATCCGGGTACATGATTTGGAAGATTTGGAAAAAAATCTGATCCTGTCTAAGAAATTAGGTTTCGAAGGTATGCTCGTATTGAATCCTAAGGAATTGCCATTGGTACACCAATATTACTCTCCTTCTGAAGAAGAAGTTGCTTGGGCAGAGGAGATGATTGCACTCTCTGATGCTGCCTTTGCAGAAGGCAAGGGAGTTGCAGTAAAGGATAATAAATTCATAGGTCCTCCAATGCTAAAGATGGCACGTAAAATTGTAGCAAAATCTCAACTGATAAATAATAAATAATCCTATATATGTCCACTCCTTTAGTTACTATCCGTTGTTTAGTATATAATCACGAGCCGTACTTACGACAATGTTTGGATGGTTTTGTGATGCAAAAAACAAATTTTCCTTTTGAGGCAATTGTGCACGATGATGCTTCTACAGATCGTTCTGCCGAGATAATACGAGAGTATGCGGAAAAATATCCGGATATTATAAAGCCTATTTTTGAAACAGAAAATCAATATTCAAAACGTGACGGTTCCATACAAAGGATAATGAATGAACATACAAGGGGGAAATATGTAGCAATGTGTGAAGGAGACGATTATTGGATAGATCCATTCAAGCTTCAAAAACAAGTAGAATTTTTAGAAACGCATAGTGGCTATATAATGTGTTCCCATAAATATCAATATTACTTTCAGGATCAAAAAACTTTTGGAGATATTATGCCCCAAGAAATAAATTCTTCGTTTACATATGATTTAAATTATTATATACATAGAAATTCATGGGTAACACAGACATTAACATGTGTATTTTTGTATTCTGCTTTAGATTTTGATCATTATTCTCAATATAAAAATGTTAAAGATCTTACACTAATATATCATATCCTTCAAAATGGGAAAGGATATTTTATGAATGAGAATATGGGAGTATATCGAAAACATCGTGGGGGTGTATGGTCTTCTACAAATATTTTGCAAATGAAAATATCCGATTTGAAGGCTATTAAAGGTATTTGGGATATAGATTTTTCTGATACAGCTGTTTTAATGATGAAATCGTATGTTGAAATATTTGTGAACCCCAAAGATTATATTTTAAATTTAGGCGTATTTATGCCTTATTTAAAAGTTATCAAAAAAAAATATGGATTGTTTGTTGTAGTAAAACTAATTTTTAAACAGTTCAATAAAAGTTTTTTCCTTCGATTAAATGCATTGTTGAAAAAATGATATAGCTAAAGTTAAAGTAGTGTATAATGTTTTTGTATAATAAGCAAATATAATAATGAAAGTTCTTATCATTTTGGACAAAGATCCTTATTTGTATTTGAATCCATTTGTATATACGTTGATTGATGGAATAAAAAGCCAATTCAATGATTTTGAGTGGAAATGGGGACTAGATATCTTTTGGACTGATGAGTGTCTTAAATATGATATTATTCATATTCAATGGCCTAATTTATTTGAAATGACTTTTAAAAAAAACAAATTTGCTTTGTGTGATTTTGAAAATAGATTGTTTTATATAAAATCGAATGGAATAAAAATAGTTTCGACTTGTCATAATTTGACTTCGCATTATGAGAATGATAATATAGGGAATGAACTTTATACGCTAACATATTTGCATAGTGATTGTATAATTCATTTAGGAGAATACAGCTTTAATCTATTTAAACAATTGTATCCCAAAGCAAAAAATGTACTAATACCTCATCATGTTTATGATACAATTTATACAAGCATAAAGAATAGAGAAGAGAGTTTAGTTAAGCTTAAATTAAGTAGAAATAAAAAATATATTTTATGTTTTGGTGCATTTCGTAATAAGGAAGAACGTGATCTTGTGATTAATTTATATAATAAAATAAAGGGAGAAAATGTTATGATTATCGCTCCTTCATTTTATATAGTTTCTTTTAATATGAATTCTTGGAAAAGGTTTCATTTTAAATATTTGCTAGTATATATATATCAACAGTTGAAGTTCCTATATTACAAATCTAAATATAGATCGATATATTTTGAAAGAAATGAGATTGATGATAGTAGATTACCTTATTTTTATGGAGTAGCAGATATAGTTTTGATTCATAGAATACATATATTGAATTCAGGAAATGTACCTTTAGCTTTGTTGATGAAAAAAGTAGTAGTAGGCCCTAATACCGGTAATGTAGGAGCATTATTGAATAAAATAAATAATCCAACATTTAACTCTCAAAATATGGATTCACTATATCTTGCGATAAAAAATGCTTTAATCTTATCTCAAGATTGCGATATAAAATTAAATAATTATAATTATGCAATGAAAGAATTCAATACTAAAAAAATATCTAGAGAATTGTATAATCTATATAAGGAATTGTTAGGTTAAAATGAAAAAATATAATATTGTAATTGCTGGGACTGGATACGTTGGACTTTCGATAGCGATTTTGCTTTCACAGCATAATTTTGTGACTACAGTTGATGTGATTCCTGAAAAAGTGAAGAAAATTAATAATCGTATTAGTCCGATTCAAGATAAGTATGTAGAGGAGTATTTGTCAGAAAAATCGTTAAATTTAACAGCTACTTTAGATGGGGAGTTGGCTTATCGGAATGCAGATATTGTGGTGATTGCAACTCCTACTAATTATGATCCTGTAAGAAATTATTTTGACACTAGTCATGTGGAAGAAGTTATAGATTTAGTTTTAGAGGTGAATCCTGATGCTCTAATGGTAATAAAAAGTACTATACCGGTAGGCTATTGTCGCAGTTTATATGTAAAATATGCAGAAAAGTTTAAAAATGCTCCTTCTTTGCAAGGTAAAAGGCTTAATCTACTTTTTTCACCTGAATTTCTACGTGAGGGAAAAGCACTTTATGACAATCTTTACCCTAGCCGTATTATAGTTGGATATCCTAAAATAATAGATGGATATGATGAGGAAAATACAGCTATTATGACAATAGCTGGTGAACATTTGGAAGAAAAAGCTAAAGAATTTGCTTTACTTCTTCAAAAAGGTGCTTTAAAAGAGAACATAGATGTCTTATTTATGGGGTTGAAAGAGGCAGAGGCAGTTAAATTATTTGCGAATACATATCTAGCATTACGCGTATCATATTTTAATGAATTGGATACGTATGCTGAAGTAAAAGGGTTGGATACAAAAGCTATTATAGATGGAATTTGTTTAGATCCTCGTATTGGTAATCATTATAATAATCCTTCATTCGGATATGGTGGATATTGTTTGCCTAAAGACACTAAACAGTTATTAGCTAATTATGAAAATGTTCCTGAAAATTTAATTCATGCAATAGTTGAATCTAATCGTACGCGTAAGGATTTTATAGCAGATCAGGTTTTAAAGAAAGCTGGCTATTATGATTATTATAATTGCAGTGATTATAATCCAAATCAGGAGAAACTATGTATAATCGGTGTCTATCGTTTGACAATGAAATCAAATAGTGATAATTTTCGTCAGAGTTCGATTCAAGGTGTGATGAAACGGATAAAAGCAAAAGGTGCTACAGTTATCATTTATGAGCCTACTTTGGAAGAGGGAAGTACATTTTTTGGTTCAAAGGTTGTAAACGATTTGAATGCGTTTAAATCAAAATCAAATGCTATTATTGCCAATCGATATGATAAATGTTTAGATGATGTGAAAGAAAAAGTTTATACTAGAGATATTTTTAGAAGAGATTGATATTTGAAATATATTATTAGATTGTAAAATAATATGATAAATTATAGCATAATTATTCCACATAAAAATATCCCTTATTTATTACAGCGTTGTATAGATTCAATTCCTTATCGTGATGATGTTCAGATTATAGTAATAGATGATAATAGTGATCCTACAATTGTGGATTTTAGTAATTTTCCAGGGTGTAATAGACCTCAAGTAGAAATCTATTTCACAAAAGATGGACGTGGGGCTGGGTATGCAAGGAATGTTGGTTTACAGCATGTAAAAGGTAAGTGGGTTTTGTTTGCAGATGCAGATGATTTATTTACTGATGACTTAGGAAATATATTAGATAAATATTTAGAGAGTGATTATGAAATAATATATTTTAAGATCATAAGTATAGATTCTGAAACAGGAATTCCTTCTTCAAGGGGTGATGTAGTAAATAATGTAATACAAAAAGCTATTGTAACTGGGAATCTTGATATTTTACGATATCAAAGATTAGAACCGTGGGCTAAAATAATGTCATACAAATTGATTAAAAACAATGAAATAATATTTGATGAAACTATAGCAGCTAATGATTTAATGTTTTCGATAAAGTCTGCTTCTGTTGCTAAGAATATATTTATTGATGAAGCTCCATTATATTGCTTAACTTCAAGATATGGAAGTTTAGCACACACTATAAGTTTAAAAGTGTGTGATGCTAAATATTCTGTAATATTGAATGTTAATGATTATTTATATAAAATAAAAAAATACCACTATAGAATTAATATATTTTATTACATTTGGTATTTTCGTTATTTTGGTATATATTTAACCGTAAAAAAAATTATTTATGCATTCAAAAGAATGCCATTTTTATATGCATTATATGATATGAACTATTTTTTTCTATATTTATTAAAACATGCTTTTGAGAAGAAAAATAATACTTTGATAAAAATTGAAAAATGATATACTAATTTGCAAATAAGTAGTATTGAAGAATGTGAAGATTGGTAGAGATACGTGTGGATTTATTACATTATAATTGTAGATGAGTCTTGAGTTTAGATTAATCATTTTTCAATATGATAATCTCATTTATATTTTATGAGAAATTTATTACTCTATTTATTTTATATATTTATTTATCTTTATATACATAATCCTATATTTTCATTTTTGGGAGGTTTAGGAAGTGTTAAACTATTGTATCCTGTAGCAATATTGTTTTTCATTTTTAAATTCAGATCTTGTATTTATGCTTTCAAAATATTCAGTTCTGAATTCCAAATATTATCCTTATTAATACTATTTTGTATATTTAGAACCCTAATTGGAGGTGATACTGTTATTCTATATCAACACATTATTATGTTTGTTGAAGTGTTTTTTATAGGTTTGTTTCTAATCATTTATGGTGCGAATATTCGACAATATAATATCATTTATAAATTAGTATTAATAGCGTGTTTTGCATCTTTAATTTCTAGTGTGTGTTTTGCAGTCCCTGCTGTAGGAGACTTTGTACGTAATGATTTATTGCTGATAAATGATAGTTATCTGTCTACGGCGGTTTTCAGAGGATTTGGGATTTCTGATGCTTTGACATCATCATACGGCTTTATTCAGGGATTTTCATTTGCATTATCATTGTTATTTGTTTCTAAAAACAAATGGCTTATTTTATTTTATCCACTGTTTTTAATCTCAATTATTTTTAATGCAAGAACAGGATTTATCATAGCTGTATTGGGAATGATGATATATTTATTGTTTAATAGAAGGATTAAAACTTTGTTATTATTAATAGGATTAGTTGGCTTTATTTTTTTATTAATCCAATACTTATTGTTGAATATTGATGTAGCACAGGGGAGTTTACTTTTTGCCTTAGATTTCTTTCAACAAATGTCAGATGTTAGTGATGGAGGAATGGCATCATCGAAAACAATGAATATTTTAGGTGATATGGTAGTTTGGCCTCAGAATTTATGGGAGTGGATATTGGGAATTGGAGAATCTTTATTTAGACATGCTACATTGCCAAATTCTGATATAGGCTTTGTTATTCAATTGAATTATGGTGGATTATCATATTGTTTAATTTGGTTGTTCCTATTTGTCTTTATGTATAAGCGCTTAAAGAATAATGGCATATCTAATTTATATTTAATTTTGTTCCTAATGTTTATTATGGTTACAAATACTAAAGGAAATTTACTCTGGAATGCTGATGGTTTTCGTTTCTTGATGCTGGTTTATTATACTCTAATTTTTAATAAAAGGATTTCTAATTATGAGGAATCAAGATCATAACTTATTTTAATTTATGTCACCTTTTTAGTTATTATTCTAGTAATGAACATTCTGTATATATCAACCTTAGCTTCTCAAAAAGTTTTGAATGATTTGTATAATACATCGAAGATAAAACCTATGTATTCAATACAAAAATTTCATAGACTGATTGTCGAAGGATTTACTAAAAATTCTCACAATGTCATAGCTTTATCTACTATTCCAGTTTCTACCATAAGTCATTCTCAAAAAATATGGTTTTTAAACTCTGAGACGATAAATAATAAACTTAAATACGTATACATTCCGTTTATTAATATTGTTTTATTGAGGCATCTTTTCCTTATAGTTTATTCCTTTTTCTATACATTAATTTGGGGGGTTAAGAAAAAAAATAAACGAGTTATCTGTGATGTTTTAAATATTAGTTCGTGTTTAGGTAGTTTACTTGCAAGTAGGCTACTAAAAGTAAAAGTGGCTGGTATCGTTACAGATATGCCTGGGCTTATGGTAAATATGCCTTCCCAAAAAATTATTTATCGTTTTATATCCTGGGTTAATAAAAGCTATATTTGTAATTTTGACTATTATATTTTTTTGACAGAACAGATGAATGAAGTTATTAATATAAAGAAAAAGCCATATATAGTAATGGAAGGATTGGTTGATGCTAATATATGTCCTAAAAAGAAACATTTTGTAACAGAGAGTGTGCGAAATATTATTTATGCAGGTGGATTATATGAGCAATATGGAGTTAAAATGTTGTTAGACGCTTTTATACGATTACCGTTTAGAGATATACAATTGTCTATATATGGTGGTGGGCCAATGGAAATATATATTTCAGAATATGAAAAAAAAGACGATAGAATACATTATTATGGTGTTGTTCCAAATGACCAAATTGTTGAGGAAGAATTAAAAGCTACTTTGTTAGTTAATCCAAGACCCACAAATGAAGAGTTCACTCAATATTCTTTTCCTTCTAAAAATATGGAATATATGGCATCTGGAACACCATTATTGACGACAAATTTACCAGGTATGCCATCAGAATATATTAAATATGTATATCTATTTGATGGTGAAACTGTTGACGCTTATGAACGATCTTTATATGAAGTTCTCTCTATGCCTATTGAAGAATTGATTAAGAAAGGCGAACAGGCGCAGTTATTTGTTTTACGGAATAAGAATAACGTGATGCAAGCAAACAAAATATTATATTTAATAGGTCAATAATGAAAATCTTGTTAATTTTACCAGCAAATCCTTCTTCTGCTCCATATCTTCAGTATTACATTAATATAATAAAGAAATGGGGGTATGCATATGATGTCTGCTATTGGGATAGAAACAAGGAAGGAGACGGAAAGTATGATGCGAATTATAAAAGTTTTAAATCTAGTTCTGAGGGACATAATTTTATTGAAAAAATTTGGGGCTATATAGATTTTGGAAAATTTGTACGTATGCAATATGCGAATGATGATTATAATTTGGTTATTATTTTCACTTTGCAAATGCTGGTATTTCTTTCTTTATTTTTATATTTCAATTTAAAAAATAAGTATATCGCTGATATAAGGGATTATTGTTCTATAATGAAAATTCCTTTTATAAAATATGTATTAAAAAAAGTTCTAAGAGCTTCGGCTTTAAATTGTATTTCTTCTAATGGTTTTAAAAAATGGTTACCTACAAAAGTGGTATATTGTCTTTCTCATAATATGAGTAGCGATAAAATTAACGTTAATATTGATTTTAAAGAAGGCATTAGAAAGTTTCCTATTAATGTGTTAACGATAGGTGCGTTGCGTGATTTAGCAACAAATATTTTATTAATCAAAGGTTTATGTAATGATAATCGTTTTTTCTTGACATTTTCAGGGCAGGGACCTGCAACAAAGCCTACGCAAAGTTTTGTTCAACAGCAAAATGTGGAAAATATTATAGTGACAGGTGCTTATCATAAGAGTGACGAAGATCTTATTATTAATAAAGCAGATATGATGAATATATTATTGTCTGACGATCTCAATAGTAGGACATTAATGGCTAACAGATTTTATCTCTCGGTTTTGTATAGAAAACCAATGATTGTAAGTGCTAATACAGAAACAGCTTTTTATGTGGATAAATATCGTTTGGGGGTTGTTGTGCGTCCTAATGATGATATAAAGAAAAAAATATTAGATTTTTGGGAACATTTTGATTATCAAAGATATAATTCAGGATGTAAAGCTTTTATTGAACAAGTTAAAATAGATATTTTATCTTTTGAAGACAACGTTTCTAATATATTAAATAAATATGTCGATATTTGAAAACAAAACTCTTCTCATTACCGGAGGAACAGGTTCCTTTGGTAATGCTGTATTACGTCGTTTCCTTGATTCAGACATCAAGGAAATTCGTATTTTCAGTCGTGATGAAAAGAAACAGGACGATATGCGTCATCGGTTGCAGAATCCGAAAGTAAAATTCTATATCGGGAATGTACGTAACAAAACCTCGGTCGATGTGGCTATGCGTGGAGTGGATTATGTGTTCTCGGCTGCTGCACTGAAGCAAGTGCCGAGTTGTGAATTCTTTCCAATGGAGGCTACCCGTACCAATGTGCTGGGAACTGAAAATGTGCTGCTGTCGGCCATTGAACATGGTGTGAAGAATGTGGTGGTATTATCGACTGATAAAGCTGCTTATCCTATTAATGCTATGGGAATTTCGAAAGCATTGATGGAGAAAGTGGCAATAGCCAAAGGCAGGGAGCTGGGCGAAGGAGCGGCGACTACCATTTGTTGTACACGTTATGGAAACGTGATGGCAAGCCGTGGATCGGTTATACCACTTTGGGTGGACCAAATGATGGAGGGTAAGCCAATCACCATTACCGACCCTAACATGACGCGGTTTATGATGACACTGGATGATGCAGTAGATTTGGTGATCTATGCATTCACGCATGGACATAATGGTGACTTGTTTGTGCAAAAAGCACCAGCTGCTACATTGGATACTTTAGCTACCGCTTTGAAGGAAATTTATGCTCAGGTCAATCCCAAATATGGAGATACAGAAGTAAAAATTATCGGTACACGTCATGGTGAGAAACTGTATGAAACACTGGTGACCCGTGAGGAAATGGCAAAAGCTATTGATATGGGTAACTATTACCGCATTCCGTGTGATAACCGTGACCTGAATTACGACAAGTATTTTACGCAAGGAAATGAAGATGTTTCGAGAATCGAAGATTATCATAGTCACAATACGGACAGATTGGATGTGGAAGGTATGAAGAAACAATTGATGCGCTTGCGGTTTATTCAGGAAGATCTGGGGTTAATCGAAAAGGCAAAAGGAAAAGAGATCAGATCTGAGTGAGGATAGTTTAGGGTTTAAGGTTTAGGGGTTAGAGTTTAGGGAATAATGAACGTTTAACGCTCATCCCTCATCCCTTAACGATAAACCCTCACGCTCAACAATAAACCCTCATCTCTCAACCTTTAATATTGAGAATATGAAAATATTGGTGACTGGTGCACATGGATTTGTAGGAAAGAATTTGTGTGCACAATTGAATAACATCAAAGATGGAAAAGCACGGAACTATCCGGTGAAAATTTCGGAAGTGATGGAGTATGATCTGGATACTCCAACGGAATTGCTGGATGGTTTCTGCAAAAAGGCTGATTTCGTTTTTAATCTGGCAGGGGTAAACCGTCCTCAAAATCAGGAAGAGTTTATGCAAGGAAATTTTGGTTTTGCATCGACTCTGCTTGATACGCTGAAAAAGCATAGGAATACATGCCCGGTAATGCTGTCGAGTTCCATTCAGGCTACGTTGATAGGACGTTATGGAGAGTCGGATTATGGGAAATCGAAACTGGCAGGTGAGGAACTGTTTTTCAGATATGAGAAAGAAACAGGAGCCAAAGTTTTGGTGTATCGTTTCCCTAATTTGTTTGGAAAATGGTGTCGGCCCAATTATAATAGTGTAGTGGCTACCTTCTGCGATAATATTGCGAACGGACTGCCGATTCAGGTGAATGACCGAAGTGCAAAGTTGGAAATGCTCTATATCGATGATTTGGTGGAAGAGATGATTGCGGCACTGACGGGGCAGGAACATCGTTGTGAGTTTGACGGATTGGAAACTGTATTGCAAGATAATGGAAGGTATTGTGCAGTGCCTATAACCCATAAGGTGACTTTGGGAGATATAGTCGACCTGCTGCATACATTTGCCGAACAACCGACGACATTGATGGTGCCGGAAATTCCCGATCAGTCGTTTGCCAAGAAACTGTATTCTACTTATCTGTCTTATTTGCCTAAAGAGAAAGTGGCCTTTCCGCTGAAAATGAATGTGGATGAAAGAGGAAGTTTTACGGAACTGCTAAGGACAGGCAAATGCGGACAGGTGAGTGTCAATATATCTAAGCCGGGTATTACCAAAGGACAGCATTGGCATCATACAAAATGGGAGTTTTTCATCGTGGTAAGCGGACACGGACTGATCCAGCAGCGTAAGATAGGCAGCGATGAAGTTATAGAGTTTGATGTGAGCGGCGATGAAATTGAAGCTGTACATATGTTGCCTGGTTATACGCACAACATCATTAACCTGAGTGATACGGAAAACCTGGTAACTGTGATGTGGGCCAATGAACTGTTTGACCCGAATCATCCGGATACTTTTTTTGAGAAAGTAATGGGGGAATAGGAGGTAGGGGTTAGTGTTTAGGGTTTAAGGAATAGTGAACCCTCAACCCTAAACTCTCAACCTTAAACGTTCAACCATAAATATTAAACAATAAACCTTTAAAACAATGGTATCATTTAAAAATAACGGAAAACTTAAATTACTGATTATTGTAGGAACCCGGCCTGAAATTATCCGTCTGGCGGCTGTAATCAACAAATGTAGAACTTATTTTGATTGCATTCTAGCTCATACGGGACAGAATTATGATTACAACTTGAATGGTGTATTTTTCAAGGATTTGAAACTGGCTGATCCGGAAGTATATATGGATGCAGTAGGGGATGACTTAGGGGCAACTATGGGTAACATCATTGACAAGAGTTATAAACTGATGGTACAAATAAAACCTGATGCTGTTCTGGTATTGGGAGATACCAACTCTTGTCTGAGTGTGATTGGTGCCAAACGTTTGCACATTCCTATATTCCACATGGAAGCTGGTAACCGCTGTTTTGACGAATGTCTGCCGGAAGAGACTAACCGGAGAATTGTAGATATTATCAGCGATGTGAACATTTGCTACAGTGAGCATGCACGCCGTTATTTGAATGCTACGAATGTGGCTCCACAGCGTACGTATGTAAGCGGTTCGCCCATGGCGGAAGTTTTGCACAATAATTTGTCGGACATTGAGGCCAGTGACATACACAAACGTCTGGGGCTGATGAAAGGGAAATATATCCTGCTGAGTGCCCATCGGGAAGAGAACATTGACACGGAGAAGAACTTTGTATCCTTGTTCACTGCAATCAACAAGATGGCGGCTAAGTATGATATGCCTATCTTGTACAGTTGCCATCCCCGTAGTCGCAAGCGGCTGGAAGCAAGCGGATTCCAGTTGGATAAAAGGGTGATTCAGCATGAGCCGCTTGGATTTCATGATTACAACTGTTTGCAGATGAATGCTTATGCTGTAGTGTCGGACAGCGGAACGTTGCCCGAGGAAAGCAGTTTCTTTACCAGTGTGGGACATCCGTTCCCGGCTGTCTGCATACGTACCAGTACAGAACGACCGGAAGCGTTGGATAAAGGTTGTTTTATATTGGCTGGTATTGACGAACATTCGTTGCTGCAGGCGGTAGACATTGCCGTTGAGATGAATAACAATGGGGATCATGGTCTTCCGGTGCCGACCTATACCGATGAAAACGTATCGACTAAAGTGGTGAAACTGATACAAAGTTATACGGGCGTGGTGAATAAGATGGTTTGGAGAAAATAAAATTTATAGTTTAGAGTTGAGGGTTTAGAGTTTAGGTCGGTAGACTTATGGCATATTTGGGGGGAAGTCTAACTTCTTCATAACTTAATAGCTGATTATGACTAAGCGAATATTGATTCATAGCTTGATTTTTAGTCCTGACGGGGTCTCTACTGCATATTTATATAATGATATTGCCTTAAAATTTAAGGAAAATGGATATGAAGTAGTAGTATTGACAACGACGCCTCATTATAATGTAGTAGAAGAACAGCTGGCCAGACAACCGTTAAAATGGAAAGTCTGGGGAGTATGCAAAGAAAGCGATTTTCACGGTATACAGGTAATCCATATTCCACAAAAGAAATTTAAAAGTACTTTATTGAGACTGTTCGGTTTTGCCTATTGGCATATTGTTGCCTTTCTGATAGGGTTAAGTTTAAGGAATATAGAAGTGATATTGTCTCCTTCGCCTCCATTGACTATTGGAGTTATTAACAGTTGGTTGGCTAAAATAAAGGGATGTAAGGCCATTTATAATGTACAGGAAATATATCCGGACATTTTACATCGGGATGAGGGATTGATTGTGTCTGTGTTAAGAAAAATGGAAAGATATGTATATCGGGAATCGGCTGCGGTGACTACCATAGACCAGGTTTTTTATGATACCATTGTAGACCGTTTCTTAGATAAACGTAAGTTGCATATTATTCCGAATTTTGTAGACACAGCTTTGTATTGTCCTGAGATGGGGGATCTGTCCTTGCTGAATCCGAATTATTTTCCTAAAACCAATGCATTAAAAGTATTATATGCGGGCAATATCGGTTATGCACAGGATTGGAAACCGTTAATATCAATTGCACAAAAATTGAAGGATGAGCCTATAGAATTTTTTATTATAGGTGAAGGGGCAATGAAGTCATTCATTGAGGATGAGAAAGAAAAATTGTGTTTGGATAAGATTCATCTATTGCCCTATCAACCTAGGGATCTGATGCCGAGTATATTGGCTTATTCAGATGTTCAGTTTATCTTTATGACTCCAGAAATGGAAATGCAAGGATTCCCGTCAAAGGTATATACGATAATGGCATGTGGTAAACCTTTATTAGTTTGTTCGGGAAAAGCTACTCCGATTGTGAATTTTTTACAAGAATATGGTTGTGCCAAATTAGTGACAGAAAAAGACTATGAGCGCAAAGTGGATGAAATGACTGATTGGTTGAAGAACATTTCGAGGGAAGAATTAAGCATTATGGGAGAAAAAGGAATGGCGGTAATCAAACAAAAATATTCGAAAGAGGTGGTTACCGGGCAATATGTAAATCTGGTAAATTCGTTGATAGGAAAATAGAAATATGAAGATATTGATTACCGGGATTCACGGTTTTGTGGGTTCCAATCTGGTGAACGCCTTGAAAAAGGAACATACACTGTATGGAGTGGATATTGTGGCACCGGTGAAAGAGGGGGTGGAGAAAACATTCAGCTGGAAGGATGTGGATGACAATGCAATTCCTCCCATGGATGCCATCATCCATCTGGCCGGGAAAGCGCATGATACCAAGAACCGGGCGGCGGCACAGGTGTATTTTGATGTGAACACGGGACTGACACAGAAGATATATGATTACTTCCTGAAGTCGGAAGCAAAACGCTTTATTTTCTTCAGTTCGGTGAAGGCGGCTGCTGACAAGGTGCCCGGCGATGTGCTGACTGAAGAGGTGGTACCCGCACCGAAAGGTCCCTATGGGGAAAGCAAGATAAAGGCGGAAGAGTACATTTTGAAAAATGAAGCATTAAGAACGAGGAATGAAGAATCGGCAAGTAAACGGGTGTTTATCCTGCGGCCTTGCATGATTCACGGACCGGGCAACAAAGGGAATCTGAACCTGCTGTATGGGGTGGTGAGTAAAGGAATACCCTGGCCGCTGGGAGCGTTTGAGAACAGACGTACGTTTACCAGCATTGATAACCTGTGTTTCGTAGTGGAAGGACTGCTGACAAAGGATGTACAGAGTGGAATATACCACATGGCGGATGATGAAGCGTTGTCGACCAACGAACTGATCGAGGTGATGTGTGAGGCTATGGGAAAGAAAGCTCATATCTGGAAAATAAACCGTAGCCTGATGGAAGGAGTGGCAAGCATCGGCACTACCTTGCATTTGCCGTTGAATGAGGAACGGTTGGGGAAACTGACCGAGAATTATGTGGCGAGCAATGCAAAGATAAAAAAGGCATTGGGCATAGAAAGGATGCCGGTACGGGCCAAGGATGGATTGAAAAAGACGATTTTGTCGTTTAGGAAGGATTAGGGTTGAGGGTTTATGGTTTAGGGATTATGGTTTAGGGTTTATGGTTTAGGGATTATGGTTTAGGGTTTATGGTTGAGGGATTATGGTTTAGGGTTTATGGCTTGGAGTTTAGGGGGTAAGGGAATATGAACGCTCAACGCCCATCCCTCAACGCCCATCCCTCAACGCTAAACCCTCAACATTAAACATTCAAAACATAATAAATATGAGACTGATTAATGAAACGCTATTGGATGAAGTGACGCAACAGGCGAAAGAAAGTCCGAGGTTGCGTATGAATCATAATCTGCATGATAGCCTGGATGCAAAGGCACAACGCTTGCTGAATGCGTTGGAGCCTGGAACAGTATTGCCTATACACCGTCATCGGCATACGGCGGAAACGTATGTGTTGCTGAGAGGAAAAATAAAGGTGATGTATTATAACGACCGGAAAGAGGAAACGGAACAGGTAGTGCTTGATCCGAAAACAGGAAGTTATGGGATACACATTCCGGCCGGACAATGGCATACACTGGAGGTATTGGAAAGTGGCTCGGTGATTCTGGAAGTGAAGGATGGACCGTATGCGCCGTTAGGCGAAGAGGATATTATGTCGTTGGTTTAGGGTTTAGGGTTTAGAGTTTAGGGTTTAAGGTTTAGGGTTTATGGTTTAGGGTTTAAGGAAATATGAACGCTCAACGCTAGACTCTCATCGCTCAACCCTCATTCCTCAACACTAAACGCTCAACCCTCATCCCTAAACGCTCAACACTAAACATTAAAAAAATAACATGGGAGAAAAGATGTTCACGTTTCAAAGGCTTAATGTGTATCAGAATGCAAGGGAATTGGTGAAGCATGTATATTTAATGTTAGATAAATTCCCAGGCAAAGAAATGTACGCATTATGTGACCAGCTTAGGAGAGCTGTGATATCTGTACCTTCTAATATTGCGGAAGGGCTTAGCAGACGCTCGAATAAAGAACAGGTGCATTTTATTGAAATTGCATACGGGTCACTGATGGAAGTGTTGTGTCAAATTGAACTTTCTACAGATTTGGGATATATCACTTCAGAAGAATACGCCCAAACAGAGGAAAAAATAGAAATTATAGCTCGACAACTTTCCGGCTTGAGAAATTCGTTATCTTCGAATTCGAAAGGGTGAGGGGGAGGTTTAAGGTTTAGGGTTTAGGGTTTAGGGTTTATGGTTTAGGGTTTAGGGTTTAGAGTTTAGGGTTTATGGTTTAGAGTTTAGGGTTTATGGTTTAGAGTTTAGAGGTAAGAGTTTATGGAAATATGAACGTTCAACGTTAAACGCTCATCCCTCAACCCTAAACGTTCAACGTTAAACGCTCATCCCTCAACCCTAAACGCTCAACGTTAAACGCTCATCCCTCAACCCTAAACGCTCAACCTTAAACGCTCATCCCTCAACCCTAAACGCTCAACCCTCAACATTAAAAATAAAATAAGGAAAATGGAATATGTAATTATAGCAATAGCTTTGCTGGCTATAGAGTTGTTGTATTTCCGCATTGCGGATAAACTGAATATCATAGATAAACCGAATGAGCGGAGTAGCCATACGCGTATAACGTTGCGTGGGGGAGGTATTATCTTCTATGTGGGAGCTTTGGCTTATTTTGTGACCAATCACGGGGAGTATCCGTGGTTTATGCTGGCATTGACGCTGGTGGCGTTTATCAGTATGGCGGACGATATACGGTCGGTGTCGCAAGGTGTCCGGTTGCTGTTCCACTTCACGGCCATGGCATTGATGTTTGGTCAGTGGGGGCTGTATGCATTGCCCTGGTGGTGGGTAGCTGTCGCTCTGGTGGTATGTACAGGCATTATCAATGCCTATAACTTTATGGATGGCATCAACGGCATAACGGGCGGGTATTCGCTGGTGATACTAGCGGTATTGGCGTACGTCAACCGGGCGGTGGTGGCATTTGTGGAACCTGACTTCATCTATATTGTGATGCTGTCGGTGCTCGTTTTCTGCCTGTTCAATTTCCGCAAACGGGCCAAGTGTTTTGCCGGAGATGTGGGATCGGTGAGCATCGCTTTCATTCTTCTGTTTCTGATCGGAAAACTGGTGATGCAGACAGAGGATTTCAGCTGGATTGTGCTGCTGGCGGTATACGGGGTGGACAGTGTGCTGACCATTGTACACCGGTTGATGCTGCACGAGAATATCGGGCTGCCGCACCGCAAACATCTGTATCAGTTGATGGCAAACGAACTGCATGTGCCGCATGTGCTTGTGTCGCTGCTGTACATGACAGTACAGGCGGTGGTGGCTATCGGGTATTTGCAATGCAGAAACAACGGGTATCTGTACTTGGCAGGATGCGTAGTGCTTTTGGGGATTGTTTATCTGATTTTTATGAAAAAGTATTACCACCTCCATGAAGCTTCGCTACGGGAGAAAGCGGTAAAGTCTTGAACGATAAGGAATAAACAAACAAGGAAAAGGGCTAAGGAAAATCCTTTATGAATATTTTCAGGTAAAATGTAATAATTTCGGGCAAAAATAGTTATTTTTGCCCGAAATTGTATAGTGCATAAAAAAGAGTAGATCGACATGAGCAATAAATTCTCGTTCAGACGTTACCTGTCAATCAGGGTTTTGCCGATTTGGGCCATTCTGCTGTTTGATGTGTTCATAGTAGCTGTTTCGTGTATGGCTGCTTATGTGTTAAGGTATAACCTTTCGTTGGTATTGGCGAATACCGAACACATAGACATTGCCGTTTTGTGGTGTGTAGGCGTGAACCTGGTGTTCTTCAAATTGTTTAAAACGTATTCGGGGGTGCTGCGTTACTCCTCGTTCGTGGATATTCTGCGGATATTTGTGGCATTGGCTGTGGCTTATGCCGTATTGATGGTGCTGCGGATTGTGACGAACAATTTTGGTAGAGTGGGATTGCCGGGATGCAGTCTGCTGCTGGTAGCGTTTATGTTCAATTTCGGGCTGATGGCTATCTCGCGTGTGATAGCGAAGCAGCTGTTCGAATCGCTGAATGTGGACTATAAACATAAGACGAATGTATTTATTTACGGTGCCAAGGAGATTGGGGTGAACATCGCCAAATCGTTGCGTGTAAACCTGAGCAACCGATACATCCTGCGCGGTTTTATTGCAGACGAGCCGGAACTGATCGGTAAGGTTCTGATGGGGGTAAAGGTGTATGCCAACAACGGAGAACTGGCTGACCGGATGGCAGAACAGGGAACAAGAACTATCATTGTGTCGCCTGCCAAGATGGAGGAACTGAAGAACTCGAAGATGTTGGACCAGCTGCTGAGCGGAGGTGTGAAACTGATGACGGCTCCGCCACTGGGTGAATGGAACGGACAGATGCTGAACCAGTCGGAACTGAAGGAAATGCAGATAGAAGACCTGTTGCAGCGGGAACCTATTGTAATAGATACTCGGAAAATTGCCTCGCACCTGGAGGGAAAACGGGTGATGATAACGGGAGCGGCCGGATCGATCGGCAGTGAGATTATGCGGCAGGTGGCTACCTTTGCACCGTATCAGCTGATTCTGGTGGATCAGGCGGAAACTCCGCTGCACGACATCCGGCTGGAACTGCTGGACAAATGGCGGGATTTGAAGGCAGTGACTATCGTGGCGGACATTGCGAACGCTACCCGAATGGAAGAAATATTCCGTCAATACAAGCCGCAATACATCTTTCATGCTGCGGCTTACAAGCATGTGCCGATGATGGAAGACAACGTGTCGGAGTCGATTCAGACGAATGTGAACGGTACGCGGACGGTAGCAGACCTGGCGGTGAAATACGGGGCGGAGAAATTCGTGATGATTTCGACCGACAAGGCGGTGAACCCGACCAATGTAATGGGATGCTCGAAACGCATCTGTGAAATCTATGTGCAGAGTCTGGCCAAGAAATTGCAGAAACAGGGTGGAAAAAGCACACAGTTTATTACGACCCGCTTCGGCAATGTGTTGGGATCGAACGGGTCGGTGATTCCCCGCTTCAAGGAACAGATCCGTCGGGGAGGACCGGTGACGGTGACTCATCCGGACATTATCCGCTACTTTATGACCATTCCGGAAGCCTGCCAGTTGGTGTTGGAAGCTGGTAGTATGGGCAATGGAGGAGAAATCTACATTTTCGACATGGGTAAGCCGGTGAAGATTGTGGAATTGGCCAAACGAATGATCAGCCTGTCGGGAAGAACAGACGTAAAAATAGAGTTTACAGGATTGCGGCCGGGAGAAAAACTGTACGAAGAACTGCTGAATGTGAAGGAACTGACCAAACCGACTTATCACGAGAAAATCATGATTGCCAATGTGCGGGAATATGATTACGATCAGGTGAAGGTACAGATTGAAAATCTGATAAAGACCAGCTACACGTATGACGATATGCAGATTGTGGCAGCTATGAAGGAACTGGTACCGGAATTTATCAGCCAGAATTCGAAATTTGAAGAACTGGATCATAAACATGAGAGTGCTCAAGGTTGATGCATACAAGATGAATTGTTTTACTTACAAAATATATAAGCGAACAAAAATATGGAAAATTCGGAGAACAGACTTCCGCAGGAAGAACAGGAAATAGATCTGTTAGAAATTGCTCAAAAACTTTGGAAACGGAAAACATTGTTCTATAAGACATTAGGAGGAGCTTTAATATTGGGACTGGTTATAGCATTTAGTATACCAAGAGAATATAAAGTAACTGTAAAATTAGCACCAGAATCTACTAAAAGAACAAGTAGCAGTTTAGCTAGTGCAGCAGCAATGTTGGGAATTAGCAGTTTATCAAGTAGTAATGAAAGCGATGCTTTGAATGTTACATTATTCCCAGATATTTTAACTTCTACACCTTTTGCATTGGATCTATATTCTATGCCAGTAAAGATGATAAATGATACAGAAACAATTTTGTTTAATCAATATATAGAGAAAAAAGTGAAACATCCTTGGTGGAATGTACTGACTGCAATACCTGGCAAACTTGTTAGTTTGACTATTTCAGCTTTTTCGACATCGTCTAAAGAAAATGTTCCAAATGATACTTTAAATCCATTTCGATTGACTTTTCAGGAGATGGGGAAAATAGGGACAATAAAAAATTCGATACAAGCTAATGTTGATAAGAAAACTGGTGTAACTACAATAAGTGTAACTTTACAAGATCCAATGGTCGCGGCAATTGTTGCAGATAGTGTTGTTGTTAAATTACAAGATTATGTTACGACGTACCGAACAAAAAAAACTGCAGTAGATTGTGCGTATTGGGAAAAACTTTATAATGAAAAAAAAACGGAATTTTATAAAAGTCAACAAAATTATGCAATTTATGTAGATGAAAATAAAAACCTTTTTACTCAAAAATCGAAAATAGAAGGTGAACGTTTACAAAATGAAATGAATCTGGCCTTTCAAATGTATAATCAGACGGCTACTCAATTACAATTAGCCCGTGGAAAACTTCAAGAGGCTAAACCTGTTTTTGCTGTTGTTGAACCAGCTACAGTTCCTTTGAAACCTATTGCTCCTCAAAAAATTGTTATTTTAGCAGGATGTCTTTTTCTTGCTTTTTTGGGAACTGCAGGATGGATTTTGTTTGGTGAGGATGTGTTAAAGAAAATAAAAAATAATGCTAAAAAATGATTGTCAAAGATATGAAAATGAATCGTTTAGTACTCATTTTGTTGCTTATAACAGTTTGTGTAACTACGAAAATGTATGCGCAGACAAGAATGACTGATCAACAAGTGATAGAGTATGTAAAACAGGCAACACAAGAAGGAAAAGAACAGAAGCAGATTGCTGCTGAATTGGCCCGAAGAGGAGTGACACGGGAGCAGGCGGAACGAGTAAAAAAACTGTATGAGCAGCAGATGGGAACAGATGCAGCCAACATGCAGGGGACGGAACTGAACGAAGCACGGCTGCGGGAGGAAACTCAGGATGAGACAACCGCCCTGACTGATAACCAGCCGACCACGAAGGAACTGGCACAGGAGGATCAGGTATTTGGAAGAAATATTTTCAATACCCGGAACCTGACGTTTGAGCCGAACAACAACATGGCAACACCGCCCAACTATCAGCTGGGACCGGGCGATGAGGTAATCATCGACATTTGGGGAGCCAGCCAGACCAGCATTCGGCAGACCATTACGCCAGACGGAACAATCAACATGCAGGAACTGGGACCGATTTACCTGAGTGGTATGACAGTGGAAGAAGCGAACCGATTTCTGAAGAACAAGCTGGGAACGGTATTTGCCAACGAAAATAACCAGATTCAGATGACGCTGGGAAATACACGGACCATTCAGATCAACATCATGGGCGAAGTGGTGCAGCCGGGAACGTATGCTTTGTCGGCATTCTCGACGGTATTTCATGCACTGTATCGGGCTGGTGGTGTGAACGACATCGGTAGCTTGCGTAACGTGCAGCTGGTGAGAAACGGAAAGAAGATTGCAGCGGTGGACGTGTACGACTTCATCATGCAGGGAAAGATAAAGGATGATATCCGCTTGCAGGAGGGGGACGTAATCATTGTGCCGGCATACGACATGCTGGTGAAGATGAGCGGAAACGTAAAGCGTCCGATGAGATTCGAAATGAAGAAGGACGAGACTTTGGCGGCGCTGATCAAGTATGCCGGAGGATTCAACGCGGACGCTTACAGCAAGAGTGTGCGCATGGTACGCCAGAACGGAATGGAATATGAGGTGAAGACGGTGGACGAAATGGACTACAGCGTGTGTCAGCTGCGCGACGGAGACGTGGTGACGGTAGGTGCCATCCTGAACCGCTTTACGAACAAGGTGGAGATAAAAGGTGCGGTGTATCGCCCGGACATCTATGCACTGGACGGTAAGGTGAACACGGTGCGCGCCCTGATAGAAAAGGCACAGGGCCTGATGGACGATGCCTTTACCAACCGGGCTGTGCTGCAACGCCAGCGGGACGACCTGACGAGCGAAATTGTGTCGGTGGACGTGAAGGCGCTGATGAACGGAACAATACCGGACATACCGCTGCGCAAGAACGACATTCTGTACATACCCAGCATACACGATCTGCAGGATCTGGGTAGTGTGACCATCTACGGAGAGGTGACGAAACCGGATGAGTATCCGTACGCGGACAACATGACACTGGAGGATCTGATTATCCAGGCAGGCGGACTGAAAGAAGCGGCTTCGACGGTGCGGGTGGACGTGTCGAGACGTATCAAGGATGCGAAGAGCGTGAACAGCACGGGCAGCATCGGACAGATGTTCAGTTTTGCATTGAAAGACGGATTTGTGATTGACGGACAGCCGGGATTTGTGCTGCAACCGTATGACCAGGTATTTGTACGCCGCAGTCCGGGGTATCAGACCCAGCAGAACGTAACCATACAGGGGGAGGTGATATTCGGTGGAACATATACGCTGACTTCGAAAGCAGAACGCTTAAGCGACCTGGTGAAGAAAGCGGGAGGAGTGACCAACTCGGCATACGTACGGGGAGCGAAGCTGACTCGTGTGGCGAATGAAGAGGAAAAGAAGCGGATGCAGGACGTGGTGAAGCTGATGGGACGCGAACTGGGAGAGAACGCCATAGACTCATTGGGACTGCAGGTAGACAGCTTGTTCTCGGTAGGTATATACTTGGAGGCGGCTTTGGCAAATCCCGGAGGGGATGCGGACCTGGTGTTGAGAGAAGGGGACGTGCTGAACATTCCGGAATATGTGAATACGGTGAAGATAAACGGAGCAGTGATGATGCCCAACACGGTGTCGTACCGGAAAGGGGAGAAAGTCAACTATTATCTGGGACAGGCAGGAGGATACAGCCAGCATGCCAAGAAGAGCAAGAAGTTCATCATCTACATGAACGGACAGGTAGCGAAGGTGAAAGGTAACGGTAGCAAACAGATAGAACCGGGATGCGAGATCATAGTGCCGAACAAGAAGCAGAACAAGGCAAACATCGGAAACATTCTGGGCTATGCCACTTCGTTCTCGTCGTTGGCAACCATGGCGGCAACAATTGTCAGCCTGTTTAAGTAGAGCTTGCCATAAACGGGAAACGTGAAGAAACGCAGATTTTCGCAAAATCTTGTAATCGGCTGGGGGCGGTTTATGGAGATTTGCGAAAATCTGCGTTCATTTGTATTTTTTAATAGCTGGAATATTTAAGCGAAAAAAAGATGGCTGGAAAGAAAAACAGAATGCGAAAAAAGAGAATGGCAGCCGTATGGGTATGTCTGCTGTTCGGAGTACTGACGTGCAAGGCGCAGCTTACCAACGGAGTGACCGGGTTGCTGCACATGCCCAGTGCAGACATGCAACGGGACGGTACTTTAATGATCGGAGGAAATTTCCTGAACAGGCATAATCTGCCTAATAACTATTGGTGGGGATATGACAGTTACAACTATTTTCTGAATGTAACTTTCTTCAAACGTCTGGAAATAGCGTATGTCTGTACTTTATTTAAAGGGAAAAAGGAGAACAGTTATTGGCCAGAAATTACTTGGGGAAAGTTTGTGAATCAGGACCGCCATTTTGCAGCCCGGCTCCAGGTACTGCGGGAAGGGGAATGGTGGAAATACATGCCGGCTGTAGTACTGGGGGTAAGTGACCCGACAACTGGTGCTGGTTTTGAATATACGGATTGGGCGGTTAAGGGAGACGGTGATGGTTATTTCAATCGCATGTACCTGGCCATGACCAAACACTTCGATGTCCGTGTGGGAGAGCTGGGTGTTCATGCCGCCTGGCTGTATAACAGGCGGACTGACTATCCGCTGAACGGGCCTGCCGTGGGGGTGAACTTTAAACCGGCATTTCATAAGGAACTGAACCTGATAGCCGAGTATGACTCGAAAACGGTGAATGTGGGATTCACGTACTCGATGTGGAGCGACCACTTCAACCTGCTGTTCGAACTGCAGGACGGGAAGTACGTATCGGCGGGACTGGTGTACAAGGTGAACCTGATAGGGGGGAACCGGTGGAAACACTGGAGATAGATTTTATTTTCTCCATATTATTGCGTAACTTTGTCCCATTGAGTTGGTGAGTTTGTGAGTTGGTGAGTTTTTGAGTTTTTAAGTTGAAGTAATACAGTGATTTAAAAATCCGCAAACTCACAAACTAAAAAACTAAAGGACTAAATATTGGTGTTTATTGGAAAGATTGTAATCCGTCATGATAAGGAAAATCGTAAAAATTCTCTGGATATTGCTGGCATTGGGCATAATGGCTTGTGCCGCTGTGTTTTTCGCCATTGCCAAGGGCTGGATAGGATATATGCCTCCGGTGGAAGACCTGGAAAATCCGAACTATAAATTTGCCACCGAAGTGCTGTCGGAGGACGGGGTGGTATTGGGTACTTACTCGTACAGCAAGGAGAACCGTGTGTACGTGGGGTATCAGGACTTGTCGCCACACATCATCAACGCGCTGATTGCGACCGAGGACGTGCGCTTTGCCGAACACTCGGGAATTGATGCCAAAGCGCTGTTTCGCGCAATATTGAAGCGTGGTGTGCTGATGCAGAAGAATGCGGGTGGCGGAAGTACGATTACGCAACAGCTGTCGAAACAGCTTTATTCGCCCAGCGCGGACAACGTGATGGAGCGTCTGTTCCAGAAGCCGATAGAGTGGGTGATCGCTGTGAAACTGGAACGTTACTACACGAAAGAGGAAATCCTGACGATGTATCTGAACAAGTTTGACTTCCTGAACAATGCGGTGGGTGTGAAAACAGCTGCTTATACGTACTTCGGATGTGAACCTAAAAACCTGAAAATAGAAGAGGCGGCTACGCTGGTGGGTATGTGTAAGAACCCGTCGCTGTATAACCCGGTGCGGTATAACGAACGGACACGCGGACGCCGGAATGTGGTACTGTACCAGATGCGCAAGGCGGGATACATCACGCAGGAAGAGTGTGACTCGCTGCAGGCATTGCCCCTGAAGCTGACGTATCACCGGGTGGACCATAACGAGGGATTGGCGACTTACTTCCGGGAATATCTGCGTGGTGTGCTGAATGCCAAGAAGCCGGTGCGTTCGGAATATCGCGGCTGGCAGATGCAGAAGTATTACGAGGATTCGCTGGACTGGGAAAACAATCCACTCTTCGGCTGGTGTGAGAAGAACCGGAAGAAAGACGGATCGAAATACAACCTCTATACGGACGGTCTGAAGATTTATACCACCATCGACTCGCGTATGCAGAAGTATGCGGAAGAGGCGGTGACGGAACATCTGAAAGAGTTGCAGTATTACTTCTTCAAGGAGAAGAAGGGACAGAAGACGGCTCCTTATACGCGGGAACTGACTCAGGAGCAGGTAAACTCTATTCTGGACAGAGCCATGAAGCAGTCGGACCGCTACCGGAAGATGAAAGAGGGGGGCGCGTCGGAAAAGGAAATCAGAAAGGCTTTTGATACGCCGGAGGAAATGACGGTGTTCACCTGGAACGGGGAAAGAGATACGGTGATGACTCCGATGGACTCGATACGCTATTACAAATTCTTCCTGAGAGCCGGATTCATGTCGATGGATCCGAGAAACGGACATGTGAAGGCGTATGTGGGCGGACCGAACCATCACTACTTCAAGTATGACATGGGTATGGTGGGACGCAGACAGATCGGATCGACCATGAAGCCTTATGTGTATGCGCTGGCCATGGAGAACGGATTCTCGCCCTGCGACCAGATGAGACACGTAGAGTTCCACGGATTTGACGAGAACGGAACACCGTGGTCGCCGAGAAATGCCAACAACAAACGATATGGCGAGATGGTGACCCTGAAATGGGGACTTGCCAACTCGGACAACTGGATTACCGCCAACCTGATGAGTAAGCTGAATCCGTACGAACTGAAGAGACTGGTGCACAGCTTCGGCGTACGCAACAGGGAAATTGTGCCTTCGATTGCACTTTGCCTGGGTCCGTGCGAAATCTCGGTGGGCGAGATGGTGAGTGCTTATACGGCGTTCCCGAACAGAGGTATCCGCGTGGCACCGCTCTTTGTGACCCGCATCGAGGATAATGAAGGCAACGTGCTGGCTACCTTTGCGCCGGAAATGCAGGAGGTGATCAGTGTGTCGAGCGCTTACAAGATGCTGGTGATGCTGCGTGCCGTGATCAATGAAGGTACGGGCGGACGGGTACGCCGCTTGGGTGTGAAAGCCGATATGGGTGGTAAGACGGGTACGACCAACAACAACTCGGACGGATGGTTCATGGGATTCACGCCGTCGCTGGTTTCGGGTTGCTGGGTAGGCGGTGAGGACCGTGACATCCACTTCGACCGCATGTTCTACGGACAGGGTGCTTCGATGGCATTGCCTATTTGGGCTAAATATATGGTGAAGGTGTATGCCGACAAGACGTTGGGATATGACGAAACGGAGACATTCCAACTGCCGGAAGGTTATGATCCCTGCAAGGATTCGGAGGCGACGGACAGCACTGTAACGGACGAACCGATACAGGGACTGGATGACTTGTTTAATTGATGAATCCGGTTTCGGAAGTTTTCGCGTTTTTCCGTGTAGTCCGTGCCTGAATGAAAAGGAATATGTCAGTTGCTTTTAAATGATACGTGACAGCCTTGGTTTATACGATTTGCATAGGGAGTAATGAGCAGCGAAGGGACAACCTGGCCTTGGCACGCAGGCGGCTGAAAGAACTGTTTCCGGACATCTGCTTTGCGGAAGAGGAGGAGACGAAACCGCTGTGCTGCAAGCGGACGGCGCCTTTTGCCAATCAGGTGGCACGTTTCCGGTCGGACTGTCCGGCAGAGGAGGTGAATGCCTTGCTGAAGGCGATAGAGCGGGAGGCGGGACGGAAACCGGAAGAAAAGGCTCGGGAGATCATCCGGCTGGATATAGACTTGCTGGCATGCGATACGACAGTCTTCAAACCGGAAGATATGCAAAGGGAATATGTGCGGAGAGGGCTGTCGCAACTGGAGTGTTGAGCGACGATACAAAATAAAAAAGGAATGGTGATAAATGGTTAATGATAAATGGTTAATGATTAATGGTAAATGGTTAATGGTTAGTGTTATTCTTCATTCTTCATTAAACTCCTTCCCACTTCATAGTTGACGAGTTGACAAGGTGTTTGTAGCGATCTGTTCCAAGCGGTATCTCATCAAGCAGGATATTCCGGCCTTGTAGACTTGTTGACTGGGGCCTTGTCTACTGACAAGTTGAGTATTTGCGAGACTTAAATATATTTTGTTTATGAAGTTTTTAGGAATTATACCGGCGCGTTATGCGTCGACACGTTTTCCGGCCAAGCCATTGGCAATGCTGGGTGGGAAAACCGTTATACAGCGTGTTTACGAACAGGTAGCAGGTGTGCTGGATGACGCCTGGGTGGCTACGGATGACGAACGGATTGAAGCTGCGGTAAAGGCTTTTGGCGGCAAGGTTGTGATGACTTCGGTCCACCATAAGAGTGGCACCGACCGTTGCTTCGAAGCCTATACCAAGATAGGCGGAGACTTTGACGTGGTAGTGAACATTCAGGGTGACGAACCGTTCATCCAGCCTTCGCAACTGGAAACGGTGAAAGCCTGTTTTGACGATCCGAAGACACAGATTGCTACATTGGTAAAGCCCTTTACGGTGGAAGACGGCTGGGAGGCACTGGAGAATGTCAATTCGCCGAAAGTGGTACTTGGAAAGAATATGAATGCGTTGTACTTCAGCCGTTCGATTATACCTTATCAGCGGAATGCGGAGAAGAAGGACTGGCTGAAGAATCATGTCTACTACAAACATATCGGCCTGTATGCCTACCGGGCAGAAGTGCTGAAAGAGATTACGGCTTTGCCGCAGTCGTTGCTGGAAGTGGCCGAGTCGCTGGAACAGCTTCGGTGGCTGGAAAACGGCTATACCATCAAGGCGGGTATTACGAATGTGGAAACAATAGGTATTGATACGCCACAGGATCTGGAAAGGGCGGAAGAGTTCTTGAAGAAACAATGCTGAACAGAAACGTACAACCTCCGATATGCCGTCCGGAACACTTGAACATTCAGGAACCGGTATGCAGAATAATGCCCAATGGCGTAGAACTGAATGTGCTGGATGCCGGTGACAACGAAGTGATACGTATTGACGTGATGGTGGCAGGAGGACTGTGGCGACAGACGCAGCCTTTGCAGGCGCTGTTTACCAACAGGATGCTGCGCGAAGGTACGAAGCGGATGACAACAGCCGAAATTGCAGAAAAGCTGGACTACTATGGAGCATGGCTGGAGCTGTCGAATGGCATGGAGTATTCTTATGTAACCCTTTATTCGCTGAACAAATACCTGCCGCAAACTCTGGAGGTGATGGAGGCAATTGTGAAGGAACCTGCTTTTCCGGAAAAGGAACTGGGAATTGTGGTGGAAAACAACCTGCGGCAGTTTCTGGTGAATATGTCGAAAGTGGATTACCTGGCTCACCGCTCACTGATGAAAGCAGTGCTGGGCACACGTGACGTGCTGGGACAGGTGGTGGAGGAAGAGGACTACCGTCATATCTCGCCAGAGGTGTTGCGTGCTTTCTATAACCGCTATTATCATTCGCGTAACTGTACGATATATTTGTCGGGCAAAGTGACGGATGAGTGCCTGGACAGAATAGAACAGGTTTTCGGCAGCGCACCTTTCGGAGAAGGATTTGTGGTGCCGGAGAAAAAGGTTTTTGTACCGGAAAGCTGTGAAGGGAAACGCTTTTTCACGGAACGGACAGACGCTTTGCAGAGTGCCGTGCGGATGGGAATGCTTACGTTGGACCACAAACAGCCGGACTTCTTGAAGACCAGGGTGCTAGTGACGCTGTTGGGCGGATATTTCGGAAGCAGGCTGATGTCGAATATCCGGGAGGAAAAGGGATATACATACAACATTTCGGCATACACTGTGCCGTATCCGGGATGTGGCATGCTGGTGATCAGTGCCGAAACTGCCAATGAGACGGTAGAACCTCTGATACAGGAAGTATATCACGAGATTGACCGGCTGCAGAACGAGCTGGTGGCAGAAGAAGAGCTGACGATGGTGAAGAACTATATGCTGGGAGAAATGTGCCGCAGTTACGAATCGGCATTCTCGCTGGCCGACGCATGGATATATGCCCGGGTGGCAGGTATGGAGAACGATTATTACAGCCGGATGCTGGAGGAGACAAAGGAGGTGACACCGGCAGAAATTCGCGAACTGGCCCGGAAATACTTGTGCAAAGAGAATTTAAAAGAAGTGGTTGTGGGCAAAAAAAAATCATAAAACCGAAAGACACTGCCCTGCTTTGAAAGATAAATTGTATCTTTGTCCGAGATAGAAGCACGCCTGCAGGTTGCGTAAGCAGGCAAACAACGCACGGCATACAGAGCCGGCCATATATAAACTAATATAGAATTTGTCAATGAAATATTTATATACAGCATTGTTCCTGCTATGTCTGTCGCAAGGAACGGTATGGGCACAGGAAAAAGAAAATTTCTTCGATAAGATAAAAAATACCTTCTCCTCGGAAATCAGAATCGGTACTTATACGTTTAAGGACGGATCGGTGTATACGGGCGAAATGAAGGGCCGCAAACCGAACGGAAAGGGAAAGACCGTGTTCAAGAACGGGGATGTCTATGAAGGGGAATACGTAAAAGGGAAACGGGAAGGATATGGTGTCTATGTATTTCCGGACGGAGAAAAGTATGAAGGACAATGGTATCAGGACCAGCAGCACGGAAAAGGAATCTACTATTTTATGAACAATAACCGTTACGACGGTATGTGGTACCAGGATTACCAGCACGGAAAGGGTACGATGTATTACTATACCGGCGATGTGTACGAAGGTGACTGGGTGAACGACAAACGGGAAGGCCAGGGAACATATACCTGGAAGAACGGTTCGAAATACACCGGTTCGTGGAAGAATGACAAGAAAGACGGTGAAGGCACTTTCGTGTGGAACGACGGCAGCAAATACGAAGGACAGTGGAAAAACGATGTCCGTCAGGGGACGGGAACATTCGAATATACCAACGGAGACAAATACGTAGGTGACTGGTCGGAAGACATGCAGGACGGAAAAGGTATTTACTTCTTCCATACCGGTGACAGATACGAAGGTACCTATGTAGAAGGTGAACGTACGGGATCGGGCATCTACTATTATGCCAACGGTAACAAGTACGTGGGCAACTTTAAAAACGGTATGCAGGACGGACAGGGAACATTTACCTGGGCCAACGGAGCCGTGTACGAAGGGGAATGGAAAAACAACGAACGAAACGGACGCGGTACATACAAGTGGAACGTGGGTGACTCGTACGAGGGCGAATGGAAAAACAATAAATTCGACGGACAGGGAACGCTGATTCAGACCGACGGAACGGTGTATAAAGGCGGTTTCGTAAACGGACTGGAGGAAGGAAGCGGAGTACAGACAGACAAGAACGGTGTACGCTTTGAAGGCTTCTTCAAACAGGGAAAAAAGCACGGTCCCTTTGTAGAAACGGACAAGGACGGAAAGATAATCCGGAAAGGTACTTACTCAATGGGAAGACTGGAGGCTCAGAAATAAAGGAGCCTCCTATGAAAAACACGTTGCCGCAAATGCCGATTTGCGGATATGCGACAACATCTACTGAACAGATATATAGCTGAAAACACACATCTATTATTATATCTATCACAAACAACTTAAATTATTTATCATGAAAAAGCAATTTCTGTATGCTGCGGTTCTGGCCCTTGGCATTTCATCGTGCCAGTCGCCTGATCCGCAAATGGTGCTTGAAGTGGACATGAACACCCGGGGAGCGGATGTGCCGGCTTCCATGTACGGTATCTTTTTTGAAGAGATCAACCATGCCGGAGACGGTGGACTCTATGGCGAAATGCTGATGAACCGCAGTTTTGAAGAACGGGTTATTCCTGAAGGTTACAAGGTAGAAAACAATGAACTGGTGGCACCGACCCTGATCCATCATTCGAACGGACAGACTACGTCCGGACGGTACCGGTGGGGAAGCGATCCTTATCCGGGATGGGAATTGAGTGTGGCCGAAGCCGCCCGTGCCGAAATGGGGCTGACGACAGAGCAACCGAACTTTGCTGCTGCTCCCAATTCGATGAAGGTGAACGTTTCGGAGAAAGGAAACGGAGTGGCCCTGATAAACAAAGGATACTGGGGACTGGCTTTGCAGAAAGACGCAACTTACCGGTTGCGCATGTTCATGCGCAGCAGCAGCGATGCGAAAGAGATGACGGTACGTCTGCTGGGACCGGCCGACAAAGAGCTGGGTAAGGCTGTACTGACACTGAAGAACGACAACAAATGGCAGGAATACAAAGCCGAAATACAGGCTATGGACACAACTACTGCCGGCCGGTTGGCCATCGAACTGCCGGAGAATGGCGTGTACTACTTTGACTATGTCTCACTGTTCCCGAAAGACACCTATAAAGGTCGGGAGAACGGCATGCGTAAGGATGTGGCAGAAGTGGCTGAAGCCTGCCTTTATACGCTGGCCGGGCGGCTGCATCGTAGAAGGCATCACGCTGAACAATCGCGTGCAGTGGAAAAAGACGTTGGGTGATCCGGCAGCACGTCCGGGTGAGTATGATACATGGGGGTATCATAACAGCTATGGTTTCGGTTACAAGGAATTCCTGGATTTCTGTGAGGATGTAGGAGCCAAAGGCATGTATGTGTGCAATGTCGGACTGGCCTGCCAATACCGTTCGGGAGAAGCCTGCTCGGACAAGGAGGCTGAGGGTTATCTGCAGGATGCATTGGATGCCATTGAGTATGCGATAGGTGGTACGGACACCGAATGGGGAGCCCTGCGTGCCAAGGAAGGGCATCCGGAACCTTATCCGCTGGCTTATGTAGAAATAGGTAACGAGAACTGGGGAAGCCTGTATGACAGCCGTTTCAACATGTTCTACGATGCCATAAAGGCCAAATATCCGGAGCTGACACTGATCTCGAATCACGGACTGGGTGGTCTGGGCCAGGCTCGTAAGACCGATATGATCGATCCGCACTGGTATGTGGCTCCCGACTTTTTCTTCAATAACACTCATATCTTCGACAATCATGAACGTGGAAAATATAAGGTGTATGTGGGAGAATATGCCTGCAACCAGGGTGTAGGTGGCGGTAACATGCTGGCAGCACTGAGCGAAGCTGCCTTTATCACGGGCATGGAACGGAACAGCGACCTGGTGACCATGGCTTCGTATGCTCCGTTGTTCGAGAATAAGAACGACCGCTGCTGGGCTACCAATCTGATCTGGATAAGCAACAGTCAGGTAGTGGGACGTTCGTCGTACTATGTACAGAAGATGTTTGCCGATAATAAACCTACATATAATCTGCCGACCAAGTCGGAACTGTTGTGGGAGGTGACCGAACCGATGATCCGTGAAAAAGGATATGTAGGTTTTGGTAGCTGGAGCACGCAGGTACAGTTCCGTAATCTTTCTGTGACTGACAGTACCGGTGTGAAGACCGAAGCTGATATGAACGACGCTTCTCAATGGACAGTAGTAAGCGGAGAATGGAAAGCTGAACAGGGTGTATATGCACAGAGCAGCAATGAAACACGCACGGCCCTGTTCTGGAACAAGGCAAAGGCCGGAGCCGGTGATGTGATAGAGTTTGAAGTAAACAAACTGTCGGGCGATGAAGGATTCTTTGCTTACTTCGGCATGAAAGAACCGAATCTGAAAGACGGCTATATGCTGAATGCTGGCGGATGGGGCAATACTTCGACTGCCATCGAAACTGTGAAGAACAATGGTAGCAGTGTACTGTCGGACAAAGTGAACGATAAGGTGGAAAATGATAAGTGGTATCAGGTGAAGATTGTGCTGAAGGAAATGGGAGCTGACTACTATGTAGACGGTAAACTGATGCTGGCACATGTCAACAAGCCGGTGAACCGCAAGTTCCATGTAGCCGGATACGACGAACAGGCCGGTGAGGTGATTGTAAAGGTAGTCAATGCTTCGGAAACTCCTTGCGTAACCCGCATCGATCTGAAAGGCGGTGAGGTAGCTTCGAAAGGACGTGTCATCACATTGAGCAGTACTTCGCTGGAAGAGGAAAACAGCTTTGAAGAGCCGCTGAAGATTTCGCCAGTTGAGACAGAGTATAACGGCTTCTCGTCATCGTTTGTATACGAGTTCAAGCCTAATTCATTCACAATACTCCGGATGAAGAAAAAATAAACATGTGCTGTAGGCGCTATACAGAATAATAAAGAGGGTGTGCAATTAAGGAAATGAATTCTTTATTTTGCACACCCTTTTTTTATCTGTATCGGAGATGATAGTTGGCTTTACATCTTTTCAAGGTAGACTTGGGCCTTTCCCTGAAGTGCCGGATGGGTAATTGTCAGTCTGATGCGGTATAACTGTTCTACATTCCAGTTGTTGAGGAGTTGTTTGTCCGTCAGAGGAATGGTTTCGATGGATGGTTGCAGAAGGCCGCTGTCGAACTTCATCTTCAGTGTAAAGTCTTTGTCTTTCAGTAACAGATAGCCATCTTTGATTTCCGGTGTACACACCGTCATAAAATTCAGAATCTGTTCTCCGTTCCGGTTGTTCAGTTTCCACTGGTCGGCAATGGTAAACCGGTGTCCGCGCTTCAGGGTATATGAACGGGTCCATTGGGCGACTCCGGTTTCTTCCGGATAAGCGGCTGCAATGTCGGCACTGAATGAAACTGTTTTGCCACGATCCGTAAACCGGACGTTACGGGCATGATATTTCTTCCCGGCATGCTGGTCTGTGCCATTGATAGTCGGAAGGTTGTGATAGCCGGACTGCATGGTCCAGATGGTATAGCGTTCGCTGCTGAAAGTCTTTTTAGTGTATACGCCTACTCCTACATCGATCAGAACAGGTTTTCCGTTATAGTACAGCATGAAGCTGCCGACATCGTTGTGATTGTGAGAAACACCGTTGTTGCTGCCATGGGCTGCAAAACAGAATCCTTCGTCGGAACGGTGCGAATCACGAGCTACGGCAAGCTGTCCGTCTTCGAAATAGAAGGAGGTTTCCTCAATGGAAGCACTGTCTCCTTCCAGTATTTCCTGTGCATCCAGTACGTCGTCGAGCAGACGGGCAAACAAACTGCCGGTATGCAATTTGTCTTTCCATCCGTTCCGGCGGGCAAAGTCGGAAGCAAAGCCCATCAGTTGGCGGTCACCTATCTTTTTACCATATAGATAGACAGCACCCGGACTGACAAAACACTTGGCGGCTGCATCCGAGAAATTCACAAAATACTGATTGTGGATGTTGGCCCGGCGGATGTAGCGTCCTATGTTCTTGATTTTTTCGTTAGAGAAGATGTTGACGTGCCCGTCCGTAGCCCGGTCTAGCAGGTCGAGAAATTTAATCAGATTGGCACCGGCATGTCCGAAATACGAAGGTCCTTCTTCGCAAGTGCCATCCGGATGCTGGACATCGATATAGCGGTCGACAGAACGCATCAGCTGATAAACGTAGGTTGCCTTTTGGGCTGTATCTTTCTCCAGCAGCAGGACTGCCTGCAGCACATTATAATTGATCCAGATGTTCCAGTTGTTTACTTCCTGAGGGGTAAATCCCATCCACCAATAGTCTGTACGCGCAAAATAAGGGTCAATCAATCGCTGGTAAACAGTATTCCTGATTCGTTTGGCAATCAGTGGGCTGACTTTATCCAGTTCGTCGTGGAAGAAGTAATAAATCCATGACATCTGTGCACCAATATCCGCCACAACCAGTTCGACGGTCGGCTCGTCCGGATCGGGAAGTCCGGACTGGTCTTTTTGAAAATAAGCATGGGCAGAGTGTACCCAGGAAACTTCGCACAGGAACCAGGTTCCATTGATGATGGCATCCATGAACCGCCCTTTTCCTTCCACCAGTTCTGCCAGTACCAGTGTATTGAGCGTCGTCTGATTCTTGCGTCCTGTCAGAATCTCGCCACGGCGTTTGTATGCCAGATAGTCGGTTGCCAAATCTGGCTTCCACTCATACGCCAGTGCTTTTTCGCCGGCTTTTATGATGTTTTCCCGTATTTCAGCAGGTACTCGGGTGGTCCATGCCGAACGGTCGGTGTAGGCAGGATAGGTGACCCACTTTTCTGTAGGCTGTAACACTTCCTGAAGTTGTTGGGGAGTAATGCTATTCTCCAGCAACCGATCTTGTGCTGTGATGGAGCAAAGAAAGCATAAACATCCGATGAATAAGATGATTCGTTTCATAATATCAGTCAGTTTAAAACGTTATTTGGAATTACAGTTCTGTATGGTCTTGTCTGAGGTTGTAGGCTGGTACGAGGCAGAAAACAGAAAGCCGGAGAATCCGTCCTAAGCATCGGCTAGGAGATTCCCCGACTTTCGATAGATCTATTTTAAACGGAGGCAAAGGTTCTGACTCCGCTTACGTTTGTTGTTTTATCCTTAAATAAGGTATTGCGAACTGATAGATTCGTTGTTTACCACGCGTTTGATGGTTTCGGCAAACATATCGGCAATGCTCAGTTGCTTAACCTTGGCGCATTTCTTGGAATAAGGAATACTGTCGGTAAATACCATTTCGGTCAGACCGGACTCCTGAATGCGGAAAGAAGCAGGATCGGACATGACACAGTGGCTGGCGATGGCACGTACAGACTTGGCACCGGCGTCCAGCATGATGTTGGCAGCCTTGGTGATAGTTCCGGCTGTGTCTACGATATCGTCGATCAGAACCACATTCTTGTCCTTTACGTCACCGATAATCTGCATAGATGCTACTACATTGGCTTTTTCGCGTGTCTTGTTGCACAGTACCAGAGGCACACCCAGGTATTTGGAGAAAGTGCTGGCACGTTTGGAACCGCCCACGTCGGGAGTGGCAATAACCAGATTTTCCAATTTCAGCGACTCGATGTAGGGGAGGAACACTGCCGAAGCATAAAGGTGATCCACCGGAATGTCGAAGAAACCTTGTATCTGGTCGGCATGGAGGTCCATTGTGATCAGACGGTCGATACCTGCAACCGAAAGCAGATCGGCTACTAACTTGGCGCCGATAGATACACGGGGCTTATCCTTTCTGTCCTGACGTGCCCAGCCGAAGTAAGGGATAACGGCTACAATGCTTTTGGCCGACGCACGTTTGGCTGCGTCAATCATCAGCAGAAGTTCCATCAGGTTGTCGGAATTGGGGAAGGTTGACTGAACCAGAAATACGTGTGAACCACGGATCGATTCTTCATAGGAAACGGCAAACTCGCCATCGGCAAAATGGGTGATGTTCATGTTTCCAAGAGGACAACCAAGGCTTGCGCAGATTTTCTCTGCCAGGTATCTGGAGTTTGTTCCAGAGAATACCATAAAGGGTGCTTTTTCGCTCATTTCTATAATAATAGATTTACCTATTTGTTAATTTACCTGCAAAGGTATGAAATTCTCCCTACATAACCCAAGAGTTATTGTATAAAATCTGCTCAAAGTATAAAGAAAACTCCGGGCTGTATCGGCAACTGTTGTTTTTCCAGTTTTCAAGAAGCTGTAAATTAGTTACTGTGGGCATCAGATAAGGAAAATATTTCATAAATTCTTCATTCATCATTCTTCATTCTTCATTTAATTTGTAGATTTGCTTTATGAAACCTATTTCTGCCATAAGGCTTGTTGCGTTGCTTTGCGCCAGTGTAGCAGTGGGGGCGTGTGTCGGTACTGCGCCCAGCAAGGAACTCAGACTGATTGATTCGCTCAACCAGCAGGCTTATACTTTCCGCTATAAAAACATCGATTCTTCGTGTCATGCAGCCATGCAGGCTTATAAGTCGGTCAATCTGTATCGTGCCGGCGAAGCCGAAGCCTGCAATAATCTGGGTTTTTGTGCCTTTATGAGGATGGATTTTGAAGAAGCCGAAAGATACTTCCGGAAAGTCTACAGCCTGACCAAAAACGAACTGGAGCTGCTGATTGCCGACATCGGATTTATGAAGATCTACCAGCGTACGGCTCTTAACAAGGAGTTTTACGATTATCGCAACAGTGCGTTGCGGCGTATGAGGCGCATTGGCGAAGACAACAATCTGTTTGTCGACCGCCACGAACGGGCCAGACTGGAATATGCCCGTTCCGAATTCTATATTGTGTCGGCCGTCTATTACTACTACTTGCAACAGCGTTCCGAAGCGCTGGACAATATCGGACAGTTGAAGGAGGCAGAATTGGCTTCCGATACCAGCCAACTGCTCTATTACTATTATATAAAAGGTGCAGCCTCGCTGTGCGAAGCCGATACCCTCGATTCACAGCGATTGCTGGAATTTGATGCTCTGTATAAAACGTGGCGGATCGCCTCGCGAAAAGGTTATGTTTATTTTGAAGGCAACGGCATACAGGGACTGGTCAACCTGATGGCTTCTCCCACCGATTACGAGCTTTTCAAGTTACGTCGGGGGCATGCCTTGAAGCAGTTTGGATATCCGGTAGACAGCTTGCTGCCTTTACGGCTCGGACAGTTGGCCTTGCAGAAGTTCCGCCAGTATAACGACTTGTATCAGATTGCAGGTGCTTATGTATCCATCGGGAAATACCTGAATGCGCATGGCCGTTATACCGAGGCATTGGATACTCTGAAAATGGCGTTGGAGTGTGTCAACCGTCATCATCGGTTGTTCTACAACTGTCACGACAGTCTAGACTGGATGAAAGCGGCCGATTATCGCGACAATACCTATGCCGAACATGCCTGGATGGAACAAAAACTACGGACTGTGCCCGAATGGATTTCGCGAATACGGGAACAGCTGAGTGTATCGTATTCAGGACTGGGCATGAAAGAGTATTCCGACTACAACCGGAACATTTATCTGGATATTCTGGAAAATACCCGTCAGGACAAAGAATTGGAAAGCCGTTATCAGGCGTTGGCAACGGAATCGCGTCAGCTTAATCTGATACTGGTAAGTGTCATTCTGGGCTTGGTCGGAGTAGTGATATTCTTCTGGTTCTTCAACAGTAATTCGAAAAGTAGGAACAAACAGCACCTGTATCGGCTGCGACAGATGCTGGACATCTGCCAGAAAATAACGGCAGCTATTCCGGCCGATGCGCAAACCGAACAAGAAATTATCGATGCCATCCTGAATGCCGTACGTCCGCAAATGGAAAGCTTGTTCGGTGTGACGGAAATCGGTATTGAGAACGGACAGTTTGTATTGTCCGGCCGGGTGGGGAAAGACGAACAGGCCATGCTCCGGGTCATCAACCCGTATGTGCAATGGGCGTTGGATAACGGTATGACGACTATCTCGTTGGGCGACGAATGCCGCAGGGTGGAGAAGCAGCGCTACATTTACGAGCAACACATTGCAGGCAACAAGCGGCAGAATCTGGTGAAGAAAGCCTGCCTTGCCATTGTCAACGGTATTCATCCTTATATCGACCGCATCATCAACGAAGTGCACAAGATTGTCCGCAACGGATCGGAGATGGACCGCCGTGTCAGAAGAGAAAAATACGAATACCTGGACGAACTGGTTACCGCCATCAACGAGTACAATGATATTCTGGCTCTGTGGATCAAGATGCGTCAGGGAACGTTGAGTCTGAACATCGAGAACTTTGCACTGGACGACTTGTTTCAACTGATACGCAAAGGAACCCGCGCTTTCGAAATGAAACAGCTGACGCTGGAAGTAGAGCCTACTACCACCTGGGTAAAGGCCGACAAGGCACTAACCCTCTTCATGATCAATACGCTGGCCGAGAATGCCCGCAAATATACACCTGCAGGAGGCTTCGTCAGGGTGTATGCCCGTCAGGAAGCGGACTATGTGGAAATCTCGGTAGAAGACAACGGATGCGGATTATCGTCAGAAGACGTGGCTCACATCGTCGGAGAGAAAGTATACGATTCGAAGAACATCGGCATGGACCTGGCCACCGATCGCGAAGCATTGCAGAAAAACAAAGGAAGCGGTTTCGGCTTGATGAACTGCCGGGGCATTATCGAAAAATATAAAAAGACAAACGAACTTTTCCGTGTCTGCCTGTTTTCGGTAGACAGTACGCCGGGAAAGGGCAGCCGCTTCTACTTCCGCCTGCCGGTAGGCGTACGCAAGGTGCTGGTGATGCTGGCAGTGCTGTTGGGAGGTACCTTCGGACTTTCGTCCTGCGGAAAGGGGGCAGAGATGCAAACGTCAGAATCTCCTGTTTCGGATTCGCTGGAACAGGTAGCTCTGTACGATTACGAGTTGTTGCTCGACTCCGCTTCCAACTATGCCGATGCGGCTTATTACTGCAACGTAGATGGCCAATACGAATGGGCTTTGCAGTACATTGACTCGGCAATGCTGTGTCTGAACAAGCATTACCGGATGTATGCGCCCGATGCGGGACGTGCCATGACGCTGGAGGGCAGTGGAGAGCCGGCCGAACTGGACTGGTGGAACGAGTTGTTCAATTCGGACTATCATGTTATTCTTGACATCCGCAATGAAGCGGCCGTGGCGTTTCTGGCTCTGAAGCAATGGGATGCTTATCGCTACAACAACGACGCCTATACCATCCTGTACAAGCTGTTGGGCGAGGACCAGTCGCTGGAAGACTATTGCCGGCAGCTGGAACGTTCGACCAACAATAAAATGGTAGGAATCTGGCTGGCCGTCATGCTGGTTATCGCTTTGCTGGCCGGATATTATGTGCTATATTTCCGCAAACGTCTGGTCAACCGTTGGAATCTGGAGCAGGTTCTCGAAATCAATCAGGCTGTTTTTGCCGCTTCCAACAGCGATGCGGTACGTAAGAATCCCGACAGGCTGGACGAAGTCCCCCGTCAGATAGTGAACGAAGCCTTTGATGCCATCAACGAGTTGCTGTGTATCGACCGTCTCAGCATGGCTGTCTACGACGAGTCTTCACATCAGTTGGAGTATGTCTCCTGTCCGGGCGATGTGTATATGGCAGATGCAACCGAAAGTCAGGACAAAGACGCCGTGATGGCGGCCCAGCAGCGCAGAACCGCTTTGATGCGTAGCTGTTACGAAGAGAAAAGCTACCAGTCGCAATCCGGCATCCAGGTTTTCCCCTTGACCATCGAGACTGCTGGGAGCAACCGTTGTATTGGTGCCCTGTGCATTGAGCGGAGCGAAGGTAGCGAACAAAGTGCCGACCGTTTGCTGCTGGAGCTCATAACCCGCTACGTAGCCATCGTCGTTTTCAATGCTGTTGTGAAACTGGCTGTAAAATACCGGGACATCGAACTGGCACAGGACGAAGCGCGGCGTGCCTCGTGGGAAGACAGTATGCTGCATGTACAGAATATGGTGTTGGACAATTGTCTTTCTACCATCAAGCACGAAACAATTTATTACCCCAGCAAAATCAAGCAGCTGATAGGTAAACTCCGCACCGGAGAGCTGTCGGCAAAGGAAGAAGAAGAGACCGTGACAGCTATTGCCGAACTGATAGATTATTACAAGGGTATCTTCAGCATCCTCAGCCAGTGTGCGTCGCGTCAGCTGGAAGAGGTTACTTTCCGACGTTCGGCCGTAAAGGTTGCCGACCTGATGACTGCTGCGGAGAAATACTTCCGCAAAGCACGCAAGAATCGGAATCCGGATATCACTTTCCACATCCGACCTTTCGACGGCTGTGTGTTGGGTGATGTTAACCAGTTGCAGTTCTTGCTCGAAAACCTGATAGACGAAGCACTGTCCGATCCTCAGTCGGGCGAGATACGATTGGAAGCGGCCGAAGACGGTCGTTTCATACGTTTCTTCTTTGTAGATACCCGACGCGACAGAACTCAGGAAGAACTGAACAGACTGTTCTATCCCAGTCTGGAGCGTATGTCGGCTGTGGAGCAGGGCAGACTGAAAGGAACAGAATATCTGATATGCAAGCAGATTATCCGCGATCACGACGAGTTTGCCGGACTGCGTGGATGTCGCATCAATGCGCAGGTGAATACCGAAGAAAGAGGCTTTACGGTATACTTCACCATTCCGAGGACAGGACAATGAGTAAGGCTGATAATTCTTTTGAGAACTCTGCTGTACTCGAAATGAAAAAGTCCTTAAGCCTTTCTTCAGATTGGATTAAATCAATATCTTTGTGTTGTTCGATTCAGAATGTGAAAAGGAATTTTTACAACCAAGAATGCATTTTATTGAAGTAACAAACTGATTATAACATAGAATATCATACCAAACATGAAATTTAAAGTTATCATTGTAGAAGATGTCAAGCTGGAGCTGAAAGGGACGGAAGAGATTTTCCGTCACGAGATTCCCGATGCGGAAGTCATCGGTACGGCTATGACCGAACAGGAATTCTGGGCACTGATGCAGGTGCAGGTCCCCGATCTGGTTTTGCTGGATCTGGGGCTGGGCGGCTCTACAACCATCGGGGTAGAGATATGTCGCAACATATTCAAGCGTTACCCCGGCGTGCACGTGCTTATATTTACAGGCGAGATACTGAACGAGAAACTGTGGGTCGATGTGCTCGATGCCGGTGCCGACGGCATCATTCTGAAGACAGGCGAACTGCTGACCCGAACCGATGTTCAGGCAGTGATGGATGGTAAGAAACTGGTGTTCAACTATCCTATTCTGGAAAAGATTGTGGAACGTTTCAAACGTTCGGTCATCAACGACACCAAACGTCAGGAAGCCATCATCAACTATGACATCGACGAGTACGACGAACGTTTCCTGCGCCATCTTGCCCTGGGTTATACAAAGGAAATGATAGCCAATCTGAAAGGGATGCCCTTCGGCGTGAAGTCGTTGGAAAAACGGCAGAACGATCTGGTAGGGCGTCTGTTCCCCTCCGGCGAACGGGTTGGAGTAAACGCTACCCGGCTTGTGGTACGTGCTTTGGAACTGCGCATTCTTGATATAGACAATCTGGAACCGGACGACGAATAGAAAAAACATGCCGATGATGAGAGCCAAATGGAGAATGCCGCATCCGGCCACCATGTTCCTGATACTGACGATGGCGGTTGTGTTCCTGTCGTGGATATTCAATGTCTACGACCTGAGCGTACTCCATCCCGAAACCGGGAAAGAAATATACGTGCAGAGCCTGTTGAGTCCGGAGGGAATCCGCTGGTGGCTGCGGCATGTTGTGACTAACTTCACCGGTTTTGCACCTTTGGGCATGGTAATGATAGCCATGTTCGGAATAGGCGTGGCACAACATTCCGGTTTCATTGACGCCTGCATCCGTCTTGTGGCACGCAGAGGAACACATTCGGGACTTATCATAACCAGTGTCATCGTATTGGGGATTCTTTCCAATGTAGTAGGGGATGCCGGCTATATCATTCTGCTGCCCATTGCCGCTGCCCTGTTTCATTCGGCCGGCCTGCATCCGGTAGGCGGCATCATTACAGTTTATGTCTCTGTGGCATGCGGCTACAGTGCCAATGTGGTGATGAGTACCCTCGACCCGCTGTTGGCGGCCACTACACAAGAAGCTGCCGACCAGGCTTTTGTCTCGTCGGGGCAGATGGGCCCTTTATGCAGTTATTACTTTTTTGCCGCATCGGTCTTCCTGCTGGTTCCTGTCGTTTATGCCATTACACGGCACCACCTGCTTCCACTGCTGGGTACGTATGCGGGCGAGATCCGATTTGGCGGTTATAAGCAGCTGTCGCGCAAGGAACGGCGTGCCATGCAGATTGCTCTGCTAGCTTGCCTGTCGTATGTATTGCTCATATTGGGTGCCACTTTTTCATCCTGGGGTATTCTGCGTGGAGTAAACGGAAGTCTGATGCGTTCGCCGTTTATCATGGGCATTCTGTTTTTGCTGTCGTTCGGCATCGGTCTTACGGGTATGGTGTTTGGCTTTGTCTCCGGTCGTTATCGTTCCGACGGTGATGTGATCGAGGGACTGACGTATCCGATGAAGCTTTTGGGCGTTTATTTCGTCATCGCGTTTTTTGCCTCGCAGATGTTCGCCTGCCTCGAATATTCCCAACTGGACAAATGCGTTGCCATTATGGGTGCCGATATGCTTGCTTCCCTACGTATGGACAGCATGTGGATTCTGATTCTGTTCATTCTGTTTGTTGCGGTAGTCAATCTGTTCATGGTGTCTGCCACAGCCAAATGGGCTTTTATGGCATTTATTTTTGTTCCGGTATTGTCACGGATGGGTATTTCACCCGAAACGGCGCAGTGTGCCTTCCGCATCGGCGATAGCGCTACCAATGCCATTACCCCCTTCATGTTTTACATGCCGCTGGTGCTGACGTACATGCAACAGTATGACCGGAAATCCACTTACGGTTCTCTGCTGAAGTATACCTGGCGTTATTCCGTATGTATCCTGTTTGCCTGGATCCTGTTGTTCATTCTTTGGCATTCGGTCGGTTTGCCGTTAGGACTCTGACAGGCTTTTTCTGTCGGTTGATGAAAGTACCTTTTGGGGAAAGCTAAAGAGGCACTTTAGCAAACTAACTATGGACATTAGCTTCCTAAAGTGCCTCTTGGAAAATCAAAACATAAGATCGTTGTTTGACCACGGATTACACGGAAAAACGTGGAGAAAACAAAACGTCCGTACCTAAAATCTAAATCCTTATTCTTTTTTCAGGGCAAATCCCAACATCATGCCGTCGTAGCTTTCGGCCAGCGAGCTGATGGTTTGCAGGGTGGTGTTGCTGCTTTTACTGGAAAGGAAAGTAATCAGGTCCAGCAGCTTGTCCGAATTGAAAAGCAAATCCATATTGCTGGAAGTACAGTTGACCTTGGCATTTATTCCGACAAGTTTGGCAAACTTCAGGTTGACTTTACCGGTAGACTTGTCGTACGAATAAGTTCCGCCCATATTTCTGGTGCCCAACCGGGCATTGAACGTACTGTCGGCATTGAACGTAAAGGCCAGTTTCCCTTCGATGATGCCGAATTTGTTCAGTTGCTCATTCAGCTTGCTTTCAGCAGCGGTTGCGGCTACTGTGCCTCCGGCTGCCTGTAACAGATTGTCCGACTCGAATTCGATGGCCGAACCGGAAAAACTCCATGTACCCACCATGCTTGCCGTATTCTTTCCGGTGATGGTATTGACAATATTTTCCACATTATCCTTATTAAACAGGTCCTTCAACGACTGGGCCTGACTGTTGCTGCCCAAGAGCAGCATGGCAACAAATAGCTGCCAGAAAACTGATTTTTTCATTTGCTTCGTAGTTTTTGGTATGGTTATTTTTGCAGTTCCTTGTTGATGCCCTCAATGTAGTTCAGCACTTCTTCTCTTCCGGTCTTGTCCTCGGACGAAGTGATGAAGTAGGGAGGAAGTTCTTCCCACTGTTCCTTCAGACGCTTCAGGTACAGTTTGATGTTGGCTCCCAGCTTTCCGCCTTTCAGTTTGTCCGCTTTAGTAAAAATGAGGGAAAACGGTATTCCGTTCTCGCCCAACCACTCGATAAATTCAAGATCGATGGACTGCGGTTCGTGACGGCTGTCAATCAGAACAAAAAGATTGGTCATTTGTTCACGTTGCAGGATATAACTGCTGATAATCTTCTGAATCTGTTCCTGTCCTTTCTGTCCGCGTTTGGCATAGCCATAACCAGGCAGATCGACGATATACCAGTTCTTGTTAATCAGAAAATGGTTGATCAGCATCGTCTTTCCGGGAGTGGCGGAAGTCATGGCAAGGCCTTTTCGCCCAGTCAGCATATTGATCAGGCTAGACTTTCCCACATTGGAACGCCCGATAAACGCATATTCGGGAAAGTTTCCTGCCGGACATTTCTTCACATCGGTATTGCTGATGACAAATTCTGCACTTGTAATATTCATAATCATACAGTTGGTTAATATTTCATTTTCGGCGGAAAGAGGAGGGGAGACCGACCAGTCGGCATTTTGCCTCGCTTCCTGTGCAAAGGTACTACTTATTTCAAAAAAATCTCGTCTACAATTTAGAATTCTGTTTATCTTTGTTTCATGGAGATAGGAGGAGGTTCGGCATAGCCAAATTGAAAACTTTGGTTTTCATTTGTCTCTGCGCTCACCTTTGCTTATCTTTGCAGGCTCTAAAATGAGGGAAAAGATAATTTTTTGAAGAAAATATGAATGGACAATACCCTTCCACATTGTTGGAGAAAGCTGTAAACGAATTTGCCAAGCTGCCCGGCATAGGCCGAAAGACTGCCATGCGCCTGGTGCTGCACTTGTTGCGGCAAGACACTGCCACAGTCGAGGCGTTCGGCAACGCCATCATTACGCTGAAACATGAGGTGAAGTACTGCAAGGTGTGCCACAACATCTCCGACACGGATGTGTGCCGCATCTGCTCCAACCCGCAGCGCGATGCGTCGACCGTGTGTGTGGTAGAAAACATCCGCGACGTGATGGCAGTGGAAGCAACACAGCAGTTCCACGGCCTGTATCATGTGCTTGGAGGGGTTATTTCGCCGATGGACGGTGTAGGACCGGGCGATCTGCAAATCGACAGTCTTGTACAACGGGTGGCCGAAGGAGGCGTAAAGGAAGTAATCCTGGCCCTCAGCACGACGATGGAAGGCGATACCACCAACTTCTACATATACCGGAAACTGGAGAAAATGAATGTGAAGCTGTCCATCATAGCCCGAGGCATATCGGTTGGCGACGAATTGGAGTACACCGACGAAGTGACGTTAGGGCGAAGCATTGTGAACCGTACCTTGTTTACGGGCGGAATGATGTAATAAGATTATTTAGCAAGCAAATTTACACAAAATGGAAGAACGTATCAAGCAAATATCACGGTGCCTGAAAGCTGTTTTCACCTGCTACTGGCTGTTGGCCATCCTAATGGTTGTATGCGGCGAAACGTTGGATAGCTGGACCGGACTTTATGCCGGCGATGTCCGGAGTACTTATCAGGCCGAGACGGCAACGATTCTGCTGGCAGTAGTTTGCGTGCCTGTTTCGCTGAAACTTTTTTCGTGGGTGCTCGATCATAAGATAGATGCAGTCAGCCTGCCCGAAGCCTTGCGCCTGTATGCGTGGTGGAGTGTGGTTCGTCTGTTTCTGCTGTTTCTGCCCGTTGTTGTGGGTTTTCTTACCTATTACCTGATGTTGAGCACCAAGGGAGTACTTTGTGCACTGATTGCCCTGACCGCTTCCTTGTTTTGTATCCCCGGAGAAAACCGCTTGCGTAAAGAATTGCGTATTGATAAAGAAAAAGAAGCATGAGTACATCCTATTTCATAAACGACCGCATCTATCTTCGAGCCATCGAACCCGAAGATCTGGACATTATGTATGCTATGGAGAACGATCCACAAACGTGGGATATTACTAATTTCACGGTGCCTTATTCGCGCTATGCACTGCGGCAATACATCGAAAATTCCCAATGCGACATGTTTGCCGACTGCCAGTTGCGGCTGATGATTGTGCGTCGTGACGATCGGACGGTGATAGGTACCATCGACATCACCGAATTCATGCCTATTCATGCGCGTGGCGAGGTGGGTATCGTGATACGCAAGGAATATCAGGGACAGGGATATGCAACCGACGCACTGCACCTGCTATGCAATTATGCATTCGGCTTTTTGCACATGAAGCAGCTCACTGCCCACGTGACAGTAGACAATGAAGCAAGCATGCGTTTGTTCACTTCGTGTGGCTTCGTAAAGTGTGGCTTGCTGAAAGAGTGGTGGTGTGTAGGCGGAACATTTAAGGACGTTGTTCTGTTACAGCTTCTTCGCGACCAAGCTACAGGCAACCGTAAAGTATAAGCCATAGCAGTCGTAGGGCCTGCCGTCAGTTCAGTATCGGAAGCTGCGGGAACCGGGCCCATAGTTCGTACTTGCCACCAAGTTTAGACAGTGCACTTTTCCAGAATTTCATGTCGCTTCCATCGTTCATGATGGCCTCCGTTTTCTCTTTGCTCACAATCCAGGTGTTTTCCTCGATTTCTTCATGGAGCTGGTTGTGGCTCCAGCCCGAGTAACCTAAGAAGAAGCGAATGTTTCCTTTAATCGGATTTCCAGACAACATATATCGTTTGATAGCTTCGAAGTTACCGTTCAGGTAAAGGCCCTGAGATACAGGTAAGGAGTCTGTAATGCCTTTGATGGTATGCAGATAGAACAATGTATCGTTGCAGAGTGGTCCTCCTCTGTATAGCGGTATGTCTTCCAGTGATTCAAATTCTTTCAGTAGATGCTGAAGTAGCAGAGGCATTTTCTTATTCAATACCAACCCCATACTACCTTCCTGAGTATGGTCAATAAGCAAAACCACCGAACGTCCAAACAGATTATCGGAAAGGAACGGCTCGGAAATCAATACTTTACCACGTGATGGAACAGCGTGGTTACTCTCTATCTTAAATATGCTTGCATCTGTATACATGCCTCTAATATACAGTATATTTTGTGAAAAACAAAGAATGTGTCTGTTTTTTTGCAAAATATTCAAAAACCTATTTCTTCACACTACTGATGCTAGGTTTGTGATAAAATTATTATTGTTGCATGTGTTTGAATTGAATCGTTTTTTTGTTGTTTCGTTTCGGACGTTTCAATTTAATTATTATCTGTTTTTTGTACCCATCAGCTTCAATGCGAAGTGTGGCCTTATTTAATGGATTACCATCTTCATCTTTTAAAGCGTTATTTGCATTCCAATATATTCGATAAGGCTTATTTTCATCAATGAATTTCAATTCAACATTTTCACAATATTCTTCCCCATCTTTATCAAGAAGTATTCTTTCTATATGAAGATTTTCAATGTCAATGCGATTACCTTTTTCATCAATAATATCAAGATCTGTATAATTCTTATCTACTATTTTGGGGGATATTGCTCCTACCAATACAGCCGTTTCTCCCATTAAGATCTGAGGATCTTCTTCCAAAATAACATTTATAGGGTTAGTTGTATCCCAAACTTGAATAATCTGGGATTGATATCCAATATATGAAAATACTATCGAATCACCACGACAAACGTTAATTTCAAAATTACCGTCAAAATCTGAAACGGAACCTCTATTTGTGTTGAGAATATGTATTGTAGCCCCTATCAAAGTATCAATTTTTTCTTTGGTTTCGTTTTTTAAAGTTACCTTTCCAAAAATTTTTCCTTTAACAACTAATGTATCTTTCAGAGCTGAAATATGTATACTATCTACTAAACTGTTGATATTAGACCGTATTGGCAAAATAGTAGGCAAAGGCGTGGACATAGCAATTGTACTTACCGAAATTCCAGCAAGAATTACAGCTTTTCCAGTAAGACTTCGGAGGTGGAGTTGTTGTTCCAAATAACGCACCTCGGCTTCACATTTTGGACAAGTACCTAAACAATCTCCCTTGTAGCGACATTCCGATGTAATGAACTCAATATCGTTAGCTTCAGCTATCTGCCGACGAATTTCTTTAAGAATGCGGCAAGTCTCTTTCCCTCGTGTCATAGTCATTTACGGATTATATAGGTGAATAAATCAAAATTTGTAAAACCAAGAGTTTCAAGCGCAGTACGACTGACAATGCGGTCAGCATCTGTATTGAATTTTGGTATCAGCGGAAGCCTAATAACACATTTTCTTTGTTGTCTTAGTTCAGCTATTAATTTGAGGTTTTCGATGACAAGATCATTGTTTTTCCTTGTATAATCATTATAAATTTTAGGATTCATATCCTTAATATCAATAATTAGCGTATTTACTATTGGGAGCAAATACTTGATATTTGCTCTTGATACATTAAGTGATGTCTCAAGATTTATCTGCCATCCATTACCGCACAATTCTCTAAATTTATAAATAAATTGTGGATAAAGACAAGGCTCACCACCTCCGAAGGTAATACCGCCATTGGTTGCAAGAAAATACAATTCGTCAATCCGTGTCTCGGCATACAATTCTTCTGGCGAATAACTGCGAAAGCACTTACCTTCACCAAGTGATAATGGATTAAGACAATAACGGCAACGAAGCGGACACTTATGAAACGCAACGAGAGTGGTAACACCGCCACCATCAGTAAAAAGACGGTGTCGTGATATCCCGATAATTTTTGCTCGTTCAGTGTCCATAAGTACCTCTTTCAATAGATTTAGCTAATTGTATAATTGACATTAGATCGGATGTTAAGGCTAACAGGTGTTCCTTCCGAATCTAGCACAATGCCTTCATCAGGACAATCTATAACAATATGGTTTAATGTTCCGAAATGGGCATTTTTCAATTTTTCTTCAAGATATCCCATCTTTGATTGCTCATATTGCTCTTTTATTTTTTCCTCATCTGTTTTCTTTTTATCTCCCTTTTTAAACATCCGAAATGCATAATCCTTCATCGATTCATATTCATAACATAAAGGTTGTGATATATCAAATAAAGATGCTAAACAATAACAATAATTAGAAGGGTTATTACTTTGAATAACAGGTAGAACTATATTTTCCATAAAAGGTTTGCCATATGGAAAATCATTACTAACATGAGTTGATGTGTATATCACACCCCATATTACATTGAGGTCTATTGGACTTTTTTGGATTTGTGTAATTCTTCTATTATTACAAATTATAGTTTCTACAAACATTTGTGGGATTACATACTCTGGCTTAAACACGTCTGATGATTTTCTCACAATAAAGCTACAAGCTAATACTAAAGGTAATCTTCTAATAGTCTGATCTAATTTTTCTGTATAATAATCAGAATCATTAGGAATCCTCATATCAAATACCTTGAACGCATATCGTACTTTATAGGCAGAGAACATCAGATTATCAAAAGGAAGTCTTCTCAATTCTTCCCAGCAGGAGTATACACTATTACCAAGGTATAAACATGGATATCCAAGACTACTATATCTTTGGGTACTAACAAGTCCTCTTTTATTCAATGGAATGTGAAACATATCTTGTATTGAAAAATTTTCTCCATTTTTTCGTTCGCGTGCCCTATAATAGAGCTCATTAGGATTAATAATTATACCACCAATACTAGAAAATAAACCTTTTTCTTCTGCTTCTCCATTCATAATTGAACTAAATAGCATAAAAGCGTCACTTTTACGGCCATCGTAGTACAAATTGAGCACCTTTATAATTTTATCACACAAAGTTTTTATATCGCTAAGCACGCATGGTTTTATATCGTCTAAATCTGAAACAATGCTGATATATTTATTAAAGGTTGCATTGATGTCTTGTCGAAAATCATCTTCCCATCTACAAGGAAACATCACATCTATTTTTTCCTTAAAATCTGCTATAGTCATTTATCTTTATTATTTATCTTTCAAATTTCACGAATAATTTCCTCATGATAAAAAAAGTAGAGAACTCTACAGTATCATGTAAACTGTTTTTATGTCTACACTTTATGTTTTAGCAGATTTCATAACCCAGATGTAACCTTATTTGTTTCAGAAAAATATCGTCAAAAGCTTCAAAATAACCTCAATAGTTTTTGTTCAGTCTTCCACCAACATAGATATATGACGAACCAACCACGTGGTAGGGAACATCACGATTGTAGCTAATAGCAGTAGCTTAAACTATCCGTGATCTTAATCTTTTTATAATACTCTTTTACATGTCAAGAATTCATAGAAGTTAAAAATGAGACTTGAGTGTCTAATCCCCTAATATCATTTCTCTACCGGATGATTCTCTGCAAATATCCTCATACGTTCATCCAACAAGGCATATTGATGGTCTTGGATGAACGAAGTGCAGGCACGCAGACCCTGTTGGTAACTGCCGGTAGTTACCAACGAAATGGCACTCACACCGTAGTACATCAGCTCTTTGGCCAGTTCGCCGCTACTCATGCCCGGATAGCCGATGGTGAAATAGAATCCGTCGGCTACAGGTTCGCCCAAGTCGTTGTCGTAAACCAGATGGAAACCGTGGCGCAAGAAGATTTCTTTCAGTCGGCGGGCACGTTCACCGTATACTTTTACTTCGTCCAGGAAGTTGTATTGACCGTCGTTAGCGGCTTTCAGCATAGCTGCCAAAGCATATTGAGCCGAATGGCTGGTACCCGAAGACAGGGCATAGAGCACCCTGTGAATAAAGACTGTACCGAACGTTCCGCCACCGTATCGTTTGGTCAGTCCGGGGTAGGCACGATGATACAGTTTGTCCGAGATGCAGCTTACCCCGATACGCTGTCCGGCGTAGCTGAAGGCTTTGGAACCGGAGATAAGCAGAATATAATGATCGGTGTAATGTGCTACAGTAGGTTGGTAAGGCGGTTGGAAGGGAGTACCTAAGTCCTGACGGAAATCCATTGCAAAATAAGCAAGGTCTTCCAACACAATTACGTCGTATTGTGTAGCCAGTTCGCCAATGATTTTCAGTTCTTCTTCTTTCAGGCAAATCCAGCTGGGGTTGTTGGGGTTGGAGTAGATGATAGCCGAGATGTTACCTTTCTGCAAATAGCTTTCCAGTTTGCTTCTCAGTTTCTCGCCACGGTACTCATAGACGTCGAAAGTTTCGTATTTCTGTCCCATCACCACCAGCTGCTGCTTCTGTACGGGGAATCCCGGATCGATAAACAGGATGGTATCACGTTTCTCGTCGCACTGGCTGCACGTAAGAAACGATGCAAAAGTGCCTTGCATGGAACCGGTAACGGGTACGCATCCTTCGGGCGAAATATCCACATTGATAAATGCCTTGATGAAACGTGCCGCTTCCTGTTTCAGAGCTGGCAGTCCGTTGATGTCGGGGTAAAGACTGGCAATGCCGTTTTCCAGAGCTTGTATTTCGGCCTTCACTCCTACAGCCGACGGAGGAAGTCCCGGCACACCCATTTCCATTTTAATAAATTCGACACCCGATTCTTCTTCGGCTCTTGCGGCAATGGCTTTCACCTCGCGGATGGTGGCTTTCGAAAAGTCGGTAATATGAAATTCGTCGATGGTATCATCGATCAGCTTGCGTTCGATAGGAGTATTTTTCATGATCTTGTTGTTTTATGTTGTTGATACGGACAAAGGTAATGAAAAACTTGGGATTACAAAATGAAAAACATACGGTTCACTTCGGATGAACAGAATTGTTCGGTGTCTAATAATTAGACACCACTGTCCAATAATTGGACACTGCGTCCGAAATCAGAAAATGCTTATCTGCTGGTTATCAGCAAGATTACTACTTTGGCACGATTTCTGCATAGAGATAGGCAGAAAACAATCAAAAAAACTCGTTATACAATGAAACAAATCTATTACGTCATCCAGACTCTGCTCAGAGGGAAGGGGAGTGTCCTCTTCAAGATCGTTTCCCTGGGTCTGGGACTTGCCATGAGCATCCTGCTCTTTACCCGCGTGGCCTACGAGCAGAGTTACGACACGTGTTTCCGCGACTACAACCGCATCTATCAGGTGTGGAGCCAGTTCGTCATGAACGGTGAGGCGCTGGAGTCGCAAACCATGAACATGGGGCCGTTGGCGGGCGCCATCCTCGAAAGTTTCCCCAAGGAGGTGGAAGGAGCGACCTGCACCAACCGCTACTTGGCCTCGTGGCCGCTCTACTATGGCAGCCACCGCTTCGACGAGCGCAAGCTCTGTGCCGACTCGCTCTTCTTCCAGACAATGGGTATCGAGGTGTTGAGCGGCAACCCTGTGCAGGACCTCCAGCAACCCAACGTGGTGTATCTCTCGAAGAGCCTGGCCGAAAAGATGTTCGGCGGCGAGGAACCCATCGGAAAGGTCGTCAGCTACAACCACGAACGCGACCTGACCGTGCGGGGCACCTTTGTCGACCTGCCCGACAATACGACCGTGGGGGCCGACGCCGTCATCTCCCTGCCTCCCGCCTGGGCCGCCCAGCAGATGAACTACTCGTGGAACGGCGGCGACTCCTACTTTCAGTACGTGCGTCTGCGCCCCGGGGTGGATGTGGAAGCCCTCAATGCCCGTATGGAAAAGATGGCCGAAAAATATCTGCCAGCCCGTGACAGTTGGAGTTATCGTGCCTGGGTGAAACCCCTGCGCGACACCTTCCGCCAGCAGGACGACGTGCGACGCATGTTCACCATCATGCTGACACTGGGCCTGTCCATCCTCTTCATCACAGCACTGAACTACGCCCTCATCTCCATCTCCTCGTTGAGCCGCCGCGCCAAGATGGTAGGTGTGCACAAGTGTAGCGGAGCCAGTGGCGAAGGTATCTTTGGCATGTTTATGCTGGAGACGCTGATAGTGGTTGCACTGGCACTGGGCGTGATGTTCCTCCTGCTGTGGGGCTTCCGTGACTTTGTGGAAGATACAGCGGCTACCAAACTGACCAACCTCTTCGCCGGAAGTCGTCTGTGGGTACCGGCTGCTACGATTGCCCTGCTGCTGTTGGTGGGCGGCGTACTGCCGGGGCGGTTGTTTGCCCGCATTCCTGTGACTCAGGTGTTCCGCCGCTACACCGAAGGCAAGAAGGGGTGGAAACGTCCGTTGCTGTTCGTGCAGTTTGCTGGTGTGGCTTTCATCTGCGGACTGATGTGCATGGTGATGATGCAATACCACTTCGTCATGAGCAAGGACATGGGCTTCAGTACCGAGCGCATTGTAGGCACCTATCTGCCCTTTAAAACGGCCAAGGAGTGCGACAACGCTTACAACTTCTTCCGCAGTCTGCCTTATGTCGAAAACCTCTCCTCCGCCTACGGCAATCCGCTGGAAGGCTATAGCGGCTGTTTCATCACCGGAGAAAACGGCGAAAGCCTGTTCTCCGCCCGCTTCGACGCCTGCATGAGCAACTACTACGACCTGATGGGCATGAAACTGAAAGAAGGCCGACTGCCGCGCGATAACAGCGAGGTGGTGGTGAACGAGACTTTCGTCAATCTGATGAAGTGGGGCAATGATGCCGTCGGCCGCACCGTACATACGATGGGCGAGACCTCCACTGTGACCGGTGTGCTGAAAGACTTCCAAATCAACGGTTTCTATGCCGGACCGATGCCCTACATAAGCTTCCCGACCAAACAGTTCAACAACGGCTTGCATTTTCTGCTGAAAGAGCCTTTCGCCGAGAACCTGCAACGCCTGACGAAGGATGCTGCCGAAGCCTTCCCCGACAAGATCATCGACTTCACTTCGATGGAAGAGGGCATGAATAGGATGTACAACCCTGTTCGTGTGTTCCGCAACGCTACAGTAGTGGCTGGCGTCGTGATGTTCTTCATCATGCTTATGGGACTGCTGGGCTACACAGCCGACGAAGTGCAGCGCCGAAGCAAGGAGATAGCCATCCGCAAGGTGAACGGTGCGGAAGCATCTTCCATCCTCAGCCTGCTGGGGCGCGATGTGCTTTGGGTGGCCGGTCCTGCGGTATTGGTAGGTGTAGCAGCATCGTGGTATGTCAATTCCCTGTGGATGGAGATGTTCAGCGCACAGGCATCGATGTCGGCTGTCGCCTATGTGCTGATAGGGCTGATTGTGCTGACAGTTATCATGGCTTGCGTATTGTGGAAGTCGTGGCGCATAGCGAATGAGAATCCGGTGCTGAGCATTAAGAGCGAATAGGCCTCACCCCCGGCCCCTCTCCAAAAGAGAGGGGAGTAGGGGGCGGAATATGTACTTTTCTTATAAACTTATAGACTCAAAAACTTAAAAACTAATAACATAATAATAACCTATGTCTTTCCTTCCTCCCCTCTCTCTGGGAGAGGGGTCGGGGGTGAGGCTTTCTAAAACAAGGAGACCCCGTTAGCCCCTCTCTTTGGGAGAGGGGTTGGGGAGAGGCTTTATGATCGAAATCAACAACCTTAGCAAAGTTTTCCGTACGACGGAAGTAGAAACCGTAGCATTGAACCAGGTAAACCTTCATGTGGACGAGGGTGAGTTTGTAGCCATCATGGGACCGTCGGGCTGTGGCAAGTCCACCCTGCTGAACATCCTCGGTCTGCTGGATAACCCTACCTCGGGCAGTTATAAACTGTTGGGGCAGGAGGTAGCCGATCTGCGCGAAAAAGACCGTACCCGCGTCCGTAAGGGCAAGATAGGCTTCGTCTTCCAGAGCTTCAACCTGATAGACGAACTGAACGTATTCGAGAACGTGGAACTGCCATTGACCTATCTCGGCATCAAGGCTGCCGAACGTAAACAGCGTGTACACGATATTCTGAAGCGTATGGCCATCAGCCATCGGGCGCAGCACTTCCCCCAGCAGCTGTCGGGCGGACAGCAGCAGCGTGTAGCCATTGCCCGTGCTGTAGTGACCAATCCTAAACTGATACTGGCCGATGAGCCTACCGGTAACCTCGACTCGAAGAACGGTGCCGAGGTCATCAAACTGCTGAGCGAACTGAACAGCGAAGGCACCACCATCATCATGGTGACCCACTCGCAACACGATGCTTCCTTTGCCCACCGCACGGTGCATCTGTTTGATGGTAGTGTGGTGGCGAGCAATAAAAACCTGTAAATAAATGAAGAATGAAGAACGAAAAATGAAGAATTTACCCTGCGGTACAAATTTTTCTTTCTGAAATCTTCATTTCCAATTCTTCATTCTTCATTCTTAATTCTTCATTAACATGAGACACCTATACTACACCCTACAGACCCTGCTCCGCGGACATGGCGGCACCGTGGAGAAACTGGTTTCACTTACATTGGGACTGGTGATGGGCGTGTTGCTCTTCGCACAGATAGCTTACGAATTGAGCTTCGACCGCTTCTATCCGAACCCTGACACGCTCGTCATGCTGCGCATGAGGAACGCGACCAAGGGAGTGCCCGAACCCGAATACAACTACAGTACCTACCGCCCCGCCGCGGCCGACCTCAGCGAGGCCTTCCCCGAACTGGTGGAGAGCGCTTGTCTGACCGCCGCTTTCTGGAAGCCCACCTTCTATAAGGACGACAAGAAACTGGAAGACATCCAGACTCTCTTTGCCGACACAGCCTACTTCGCCACCACCGGCCTGACACTGCTTCAGGGCAACCCGAACGACCTGAACCTGATGGGCAACGCCTTCATCTCCGAAAGCAAAGCCCGTGAGCTTTATGGTGATGAAAACCCCATCGGCAAGGAACTTTCCGTGGAGAAGCTGTTCAACGTCACCATCCGCGGCGTTTATGCCGACGTGCCCGGCAACACCATCATGCCCCACGACCTGCTGCTGTCCATGGCTGCCATGGACTGGGGCTACGGGGCAGGAACATGGGGAACGAACAACTTTTACGGTATCTTGTTCCGACTGAAGCAGCCCGCCGATGTGGACGCCATGAACAGCCGCATTCAGAAGGCTGTGGAGCAATATACTGACACCCACCTGGGCGACGACGTGGTGACAGAGTACAGCGTATTGCCCTTGTATAAGGTTTACCGTTCCTTTCCCGACAGCACGCGGCGGTTGGTCATCCTCGGCGTGCTGGGCTTCTCCATCTTCTTCGTGTCCATCCTGAACTACGTGCTGCGTGCCGTGGCCGCCATGAGCCGGCGGGCCAAGCAGGTGGGCGTGCACAAGTGCAGCGGTGCCGACGGCTGGCACATCCTCTCGATGTTCCTCTGGGAGACGGGGCTGCTGGTGGCGGCTTCCATCGTGTGTGGCGGACTGTTGCTGTGGCTGCTGCACGAGCCGGTGGAAGAACTGTTGGGCAGCCGCCTGACCGACCTCTTCACGTGGCAGACGCTCTACGTTCCGCTGGGCACGGTGCTGTTGCTCTTCCTCGTGGCGGGGGTAGTGCCCGGTCGAATCTATGCCCGCATCCCCGTGACGCAGGTGTTCCGCCGCTATACCGACGGCAAGCGTTCGTGGAAGCGGGGGCTGCTGACGGTGCAGTTCATCGGCGTGGCGTTCATCGGAGGGCTGCTGCTGACTACCGTGTGGCAGTATCACGACCTGATGACCCGCAGCATAGGTTTCCGTTCCGAAGGACTGGCCATCGGAATCGTTACGGGCGACATCCAGCGGGCGCAAGGTGTGGCCGACGCCATCCGTCGTGAGCCCTATGTAGAGGCCGTGGCGGGCAGTGGAAACAATCTGCTGGCTCATTACAGCACCAACCGACTGACCGATAATCAGGGTAACTTCATCTGCCCCCTGCACTTCATGATGATAGAAAAGGAGATGCCCCAGGTGGTAGGCATGGCGCTGCTCGAAGGCCATTGGCCGCAGCATCGGGGCGAAGCCATCGTAGGGCGCACTACGGTAGAGACGCTGAAGTGGGGCGATACCGCCATCGGCCGTCAGTTGCCCATCGATCTCTCCTGGTCGGGACTGAAAGAACCGGCCATCGTAACAGGCGTGGTGGAGGATGTACGCAACATGGGCTTCTTTCAGGAGCAGACCTGTACCGCCTTCATCCTGAACGACCGTATCCGCTCCTTCAACGTCCGCCTGAAGGCCCCGCTGGACGAGAACCTGAAGCGTCTGAACGCCTTCGTCAAGTCCACTTATCCCAATCTGGCACTGGAGTTCGTCACCTATCAGGACGTCCGCCGCGAGCAGAATGCCAGTGTTTCGGCCTTCCGCAACACGGTGTGGGTCACTACCGCCTGCATTATCCTCATTGTGCTGATGGGGCTCATCGGCTACGTCAGCGACGAGACACAGCGCCGCAGCAAGGAGATTGCCGTCCGCAAGGTGAACGGTGCCGAAGCCTCCGACATCCTGCGTCTGCTTTCGGTGGACATTCTGAAGATAGCCGTCGTAGCAGTAGCGGCAGGCATGGCGGCAGCGTGGTACGTCTCCGGCCAGTGGATGCAGCAGTTTGCCGACAGCCGTCTGCTTTCGCTCGTGTGGTATGTTCTGCTCGCCCTTCTGCTGCTGGTGCTCGTCGTGGCGGTGGTGGTCTGCAAAGCGTGGCGGATAGCGAACGAGAATCCGGTGCTGAGCATCAAGAGTGAATAGGGGGGCTTTTTTCGGGCACGGATTACACGGAAAGACACGGATTGTTTTATTCAACGCAAATTCCTGGCAAGAATCATCGGCCATACAATAAATCTCTGTAACTTTGGCCCCGATAACATCGTGGTTATTGATTTAAATTAATAAGAACAGAGATATGAAAAATGTGTATATGATGCTGCTTGGTGCAGGCTTGCTGACTGCCTGCCAACCAGCGGCGAAGATGGATGTCAGCGGCATGCTGAATGGGATTGAAAGTGATACGTTGCTGGTCAACCACCGACCGGTAGGCGAGGGGGAGGCGCAGCTCGATACGGTGCCTATGCAGAACGGGCAGTTTGCCTTCAATGTGGGCGACAGCGTGCTGAAGCAAGTCTACATCTACGCCAAACCTTCGGGCAACGGCGCTATCAGCATGCAAGCCTTAGGACTGATACTACTGCCCGGTCGCCCCGTCACGGTGAGCGGCACGCTGGAGGATTACCGTTTGGGCGGCGACGCCTTCTACGAGGCTTGCAACGAGCTGAACGACCAGCTGCGCCCCTGCATCCTGAAGCTCGATTCGCTGCGTGAGGTATGTATGCAGATGGAGAAGGACGGGATTCCGTCCGACAGCATCCGCAAGGCTTATGCGCCTTCACGAGAGTTCCTGGACCGTATGCAAGACCTGCGCTGCGACTTTATCCGGAGCCATGCAGATCAGGAGGTGGCCGTCTATGCGTTGTCGCGCGACTTGTCGATGCAGAGGGTAGGCGAGATGCTCGACGTAGTGGCCGAGCCTGTACGTACGGGGGTAATGGCGCCCTTGTATCGTCAGGTGAAGGAGGGTTACGACAAAGAGATGGAGCGTCGTGCGGCAGCCGAGCGGGTGAAGGAAGGCAATCCGGCTCCCGACTTCACACTGAAAGATCTCAAGGGCAATGACTTTACGCTTTCTTCGCTTCGTGGCAAGTATGTAGTGCTCGACTTCTGGGGCAGTTGGTGTGGCTGGTGCATAAAGGGTGTGCCCGACATGAAGAAGGCCTACGCCAAGCATAAGGCCAAAGTGGAGTTTGTAGGCATTGACTGTCGCGACACGGAAGAAAAATGGCGTAAGGCCGTAGCAGAGCACGATATGCCCTGGCTGCACGTCCGCAACGAGGGAAATCCCGATGTATCGGTGCTTTATGCCGTCCGTGGCTATCCGACGAAGATTGTTCTTAGCCCCGAAGGCACGATTCTGAAGATTGTGGTAGGCGAGGACCCCGAGTTTTACAGCTATTTGGATGAATTGCTGAAGTCTTAAAACAATTAGCCCCTGCCGTTGTTATACTATGATTAACGTTATGCTAATCTGTAGTTGATATGAAGAATATATGGAATGACTTGAAGCGGAAAGACCATAAACGTTATCTGGGTGGTCTGGATGTCTTCAGATACATCGGTCCCGGACTGCTGGTGACGGTAGGATTCATCGACCCGGGCAATTGGGCTTCGAACTTTGCGGCGGGCTCCGAGTTTGGCTATTCGCTGTTGTGGGTGGTTACGCTGTCCACGGTGATGCTCATCATCTTGCAGCACAATGTGGCGCATCTGGGCATCGTGACGGGGCTTTGCCTCTCCGAAGCGGCTACCCGATACACGCCGTCGTGGGTGTCGCGCCCCATTCTGGGCACGGCGGTGCTGGCTTCCATCTCGACCTCGCTGGCCGAGATTCTGGGCGGAGCCATCGCCTTGCAGATGCTGTTCGGCATCCCCATCGTATGGGGGGCGGTGCTGACTACGGCCTTTGTGCTGGTCATGCTGTTCACCAATTCGTACAAGAAGATAGAGCGGTCCATCATCGCATTTGTGTCCGTGATAGGGCTTTCGTTCATTTACGAGCTGTTTCTGGTCAAGATAGACTGGCCGCAGGCCGTGCAGGGGTGGGTGACACCTTCGTTCCCCGATGGAAGCATGATTATCGTGATGAGCGTGCTGGGCGCCGTGGTGATGCCCCACAACTTGTTTCTGCATTCCGAGGTCATTCAGAGCCACGAATACAACAAGCAGGACGACGCTTCTATCCGCAAGGTGCTGAAGTACGAACTGTTCGACACGCTGTTCTCCATGATTGTGGGCTGGGCCATCAACAGTGCGATGATACTGCTGGCGGCATCCACCTTCTATCAGGCAGGCGTGCAGGTCGAGGAACTGCAACAGGCCAAGTCTCTGCTCGAACCGCTGCTGGGCAACAATGCGGCAGTCGTCTTTGCCCTGGCGTTGCTCATGGCCGGCATCTCGTCCACCATCACCAGCGGTATGGCGGCAGGCTCCATATTTGCCGGCATCTTCGGCGAGTCCTACCACATCAAGGACAGCCACTCGCAGATAGGAGTGGTGCTCTCGCTGGGCATTGCCTTGCTGATGATATTCTTCATAGGCGACCCGTTCAAGGGGCTGCTTATATCGCAAATGGTGCTGAGCATTCAGCTGCCTTTCACGGTGTTCTTGCAGGTCGGTCTGACCTCGTCGCGCAAGGTGATGGGGCAGTATGTCAACAGCCGCTGGAACGCGCTGGTGCTGTATGCCATCGCAGCCGCGGTGACTGTGCTGAACCTGATGCTGCTGTGGGAGGTGATAGCCGGATAAGAAATGTATAAAAAAACGAAAGTATAGAGTTATAAGGAGAAAACAATGGAATTGGAAGAACGTATCGGAAAGGCGGTCGAGCTTTTCAAAAGTGGTTTTAACTGCTCGCAGTCGGTAGTGGTAGCTTTTGCTGACATGTATGGCTTCACCGAAGAACAGGCATTGCACATGTCGGCATCGTTTGGCGGCGGCATCGGGCGCATGCGTATGACGTGTGGCGCGGCGTGTGGGCTGTTTATGCTGGCCGGACTGGAGAAGTGTGCCCTCGAAGGCAAGGACCGCGCCAGCAAGGCCGAAAACTACGCACTGGTGCAGCAGCTGGCCGAAGAGTTCAAGAAGCGGAACGGAACGCTTGTCTGCGCCGAACTGCTGGGGCAGAAGAAGCCCGAAATCAGCAGCATCCCCGAAGAGCGTACGGCCCAATACTACGCCAAACGCCCCTGTCCGCGCATGGTGGAAACTGCCGCCCGCATCTGGGTGGAACACCTGCAAGGGAAGTAGAAAAAAGGGCGATATCGTGTTTTTTTTTACCTTCATTTTCCGCTTTTTCTTACATTTTCAAGAAAAAAAAAGAATGAAAATATGCTATATAACATAAAAATAGCTATATTTGCAGCAGAAATAAAATCTGAATCTGCCGTATAAAGGGGATTCAGAGTTTATAAAGCATGTCTAACTAAACTAAAATTGAAGAAAATGTTAAAAGAAAAAGCAGGCGAAATTGCTGGAAAAATTTGGAATGCACTGAATGGAACCGAAGGACTGACTGCCAAGCAACTGAAGAAAGCTACAAAGTTGATTGACAAAGATATGTTCCTGGGACTCGGTTGGCTGTTGAGAGAAGACAAAATCTCTGCCGAAGAAGTAGAAGGTGAACTGTTCTTCAAGCTGATCTAAGCAGACGAGATTCATAAAAGTATTAAGAAAATGTGTTGATGCAACGTCTATTTTGTTGTCAACGCATTTTTTTTGCGCCCTTTTTCCGAAAAAACTTACTGTAATACTGTAACTGTAACGCGGTTGCCGTTGTTTCTTGATTTTGCGCCCCGTTTTACCCTTTTTTTTATTGCCTGAATTTTTTTGTATGATGCGTGCTGATATGTAGAAATGTACATATTTCGTTACATTTTTACCCGTTTGGCGTTACAGTATTACAGTTACAGTTAGATTTTTTTCGAGTATTCATCTTGATTCAAGTCGTTCCGACTTCTTCTGATTTGTATTGATTTTTCATTCAGACCCTAGAGTAGAAGAAGTGTTAAAGAATTTAATATTATATATTAATTGGATAAAGTTACGCATAAAAAGTGAAATATGGAAAAGCTGGGCAAAGATATTGATAGGTAGGCGTTTTAGGCAATATCCTCAAAAAGTATGAAGGCGATAAAAGCCTTTTTTCAGTCAGGTTAGGACTTTGCTACGTTACTTGTCCGTAACCATGCGGAAGATGGACTTCCCGACTGCTTGCAAAATGGTGAAGATAGCTATTTTATAGTGAGTTACCAATATCTCACGCAAAAATAATTTGCCTTTGACAAAGATTGCGCCGTTCCTCCGTGTTTTGCGTACCGACAACAAGCTCTTCACAAACTAATTTTGAACCAAAAAAATTAAGGACGATGAAGAGTACATTTTCAGTTATCTACTACCTCAAACGTCAGGTAGTGAAAAAGGACGGGACAGTGCCCGTCATGGGACGCATCACGGTGGACGGCAGCCAGACGCAGTTCAGTTGCAAACTGACCGTCGATCCCAAGCTGTGGGACACCAAAGGAGGACGTGTCACAGGCAGAAGCACGGCTGCACTCGAAACGAACCGTATGCTTGACAAGATGCGGGTACGCATCAATAAGCACTATCAGGAAATTATGGAGCGTGACAACTTCGTCACTGCGGAAAAGGTAAAGAACGCCTTTCTCGGACTGGAACACCGCTGCCACACGCTGATGCAGGTGTTCCAACAACATAACGCGGATTATGCCAAACAAGTGGAGGCCGGCATGAAAGCAAAAGCCTCGTTTGTCAAGTACAAGAGTGTTTACAAGCACCTGCAAGAGTTTCTCACCATCCGCTACCACGTGAAGGACATCGCCTTGAAAGAACTTACTCCGGCTTTCATTTCCGATTTTGAAATGTTCCTGCGCACAGATAAACACTGCTGCACCAATACCGTATGGCAGTATGTCAGCCCACTGCGCACGATGGTGTTTATCGCCATTAACAACGAATGGCTGACACGCGATCCGTTTCGTGATTATGAGGTCAAGAAGGAAGAAACGACACGTAGTTTCTTAACCAAAGACGAAATCCATTTACTGATGGACGGAAAATTGAAAAATGCCAAGCAAGAATTGTATCGTGACCTCTACTTGTTTTGCGCTTTCACGGGCTTGTCGTTCGCCGATATGCGCAATCTGACGGAAGATAATATCCGCACCTACTTCGACGAACATGAGTGGATAAACATCAACCGCCAGAAGACAGGTGTGGTGTCCAACATCCGTATGCTTGACATAGCAAAGCGCATCATCGACAAATACCGCGGGCTATGCGAAAACGGCAGGATTTTCCCTGTACCCCACTACAACACGTGTCTTGCCGGAATCCGTGCCGTCGCCAAGCGTTGCGGTATTACCAAGCATATCACATGGCATCAAAGCCGCCACACGGCAGCCACGACGGTGTTCCTCTCTAACGGTGTACCCATCGAAACGGTCAGTTCCATGCTGGGACACAAGAGTATAAAAACAACGCAGATATACGCGAAAATAACCAAAGAGAAGCTCAATCAAGACATGGAGAACCTTGCCACAAGATTGAACCAAATCGAGGAATTTGCAGGTTGCACCATCTAAAACAGAGAAGCCATGAAACGAGACATAATCATTATAGAGGACAAGACCGTCAGCGTAACCGGTAACGATGTATGGATGACCGCCGGAGAAATCGCCGGACTGTTCCACACGGGTGTCCCGACAGTGAACGCCGCCATCAAAACCATCCTCAAAGCGGACGTGTTGAGTGACTACGAGGTATGCCGCTACATTCAACTTGAAAACGGTCTGTATGCGGATGTTTACTCGCTTGAGATCATCATCCCCGTCGCTTTCAGATTGAACACCTACTGCACGCACGTGTTCCGCACGTGGCTGGTGTGTAAAGCTCTCTCGAAAGAAAAGCGACAGGCATACGTGATGTTCATACAGAACGGGAAAGCCGGGTATTGCTGAACACGCATACGTGCCAACAAAAAGGAAACGGACAGCCTAATTTGAGTTGTCCGTTTCCTTTTTGTTCGTTTTCATGCTTCCTTTATTCTATTGGCTTGCGGTAATTCGCCTCCAGCAGTTCACGCAATCCCGATTCGGGGTAAAGCACTTTTCCTCCTAAAAGGATGAAGGGCAACACCCTGTTGTTGCGGTATTCCTGCAAGGTACGGCGGCTCACACGGAGCAGTTCCGCCACCTCCTTGTCTGTCAGGTAACGTTCCCCGTCCAGCGGAGGACTGTAACTTTCCAAAAAACCAGAAAGCCATTTCGAGTTCTTCTGCATATTCTGCAACAACACAGTCACAGATTCAGTGTCCATTGTGATGACATTGTTTTCTTCGTTCATTCTGCATAGGATTTTTCAGGTGAATACTTGGTTAACGGTCTGCCGGGCAAATCGTCCCGACTAACGGAATGATCCTTTTCACATCCTCCGGCTTGTAATAAAACCGACAGCCGATTTGCGAGTAGCCTATAAAACCCTTGTCACGCAGTTTCATCAACGTGCGCGGGCTGATTCTCAACTGCCGGCATACTTCATCACCGGTAAGCCATCTGGCAAGCCGTCTTTCATCGCCCTTGCGCTGTAAGGCGGCTACCTTCTCCACGAAAGCACCCATCCGTGCCATCATCTCATCGAAAGTCTTTTTCTCAATAGATACTATTTCCATATTCATACGATTTATGAGTTTGCGCAAAGGTAACGAGACCTTATGAAACAGGTGCGGTTTTCCGCTATAAGGCAGCTTGTTGCGTCATTTTGCCGGGTTACGGAGCCATTCCCGATAAAAATCTTACGTGAGTCACGTAGTGAGTTGTTAAAGCCGCCTTTGTTTATTGCCGAACTTTGCCCCAGAAACAATAAAAACAACAGTATATGAAAGTGATAACAATTGAAAGTTCCGCATATAAGGCTATGATGGAACAGATTGCGGAAATAGCCGGATATATCCGCGAATTAAAAGAGGAAAGGCAACGGCAGGAGACGGAAACAAAAGACCGGTTGCTTGACACCGCCCAGACCGCCGAGTTGCTGAACGTGAGCGTCCGTACCCTGCAACGCATGAGGGACGAACACCGTATCGAGTACATAATAGTGCGTGGCAAATGCCGTTACCGCCTTTCTGAAATACAAAGACTGTTGAACGACAATACGGTCAGGAATAAAGAAGAAACGATTGACGCCTTGTTCCACAACTTTGCTTTGCGCACGGGCGGCAACAAACCCAAAGGAAGGAGGACGTGACGTATGGAACTGCTTACCCGAAACAAATTCGAGAGCTGGATGCAGAAGCTGATGGAACGGCTCGACCGTCAGGACGAACTGCTGCTCTCCTTGCAGCCGTCCGGCAAAGCCCCGAACCCGATGGAAAGTATCAGGATGTTCGACAACCAAGACCTCTGCATGCTGCTCC